>ENA-OYXU01000301-OYXU01000301.1-human-gut-metagenome-genome-assembly--contig:-NODE-301-length-20738-cov-4.313591_pt1 | contig 20738 bp, 21 predicted proteins | sample MGYA00243243_ERZ653435 | MGnify/ENA primary metagenome ERZ653435 (study PRJEB26926, sample SAMN06165113) | human gut metagenome | biome: ENVO:00009003; feature: ENVO:2100002; material: ENVO:00002003... | reverse complement strand
AGCGTCAGATGTGTATAAGAGACAGGTCGAGAAGCCCGGCGTTGGCCTTCTTGAGACTCTCGTTGGCCCGGTCTGCCTCGGATTTGGCTGCGCGGGCGCGTCCGAGCAGTTTCAGAACATAGACTACGGCCACAGCCAGACCCGCAAGGAGTGCCACGATGACCCAGAGCATGATGCGCAGACGCTGTTGCTGCTCGTCGAGTGCCTTGACATACATCTCGTTTATCAGCGGGAAGACCTCGTTGATTTCATAGATGCGCAGACGCGAATTAGACTTTGTGGCGTCATCAAGAGATATGCGCATGAGCCTGTAGGCTTCGGCTACATTTCCCTCGCGATAGAGCATCAGAGCCAGCTGCCTGAGTGAAACATACTCGCGTACACCGGTTCGCAGGTCGTTGATGGCCGATATAATCAGCTGTCGCTTCTCGTTTTTGCTGTCGCCCAGACCGTTATACGCCATCGACAGGGTGTAGGCAAAAACCGCCATGTCGCGGTCAGTGGCATCGTGTGTGCGGATATAGCTGTAGATGGTGTCGATGGCCTCTTTGTAGCGCCCGTGGGCGTTGAGTTTGTCGCCCATGATGAGAGCGTGTACAGCCGATGATGGGTCGTTGACGCTCAGCAGGGAGTCGCGAAATCTGTCGGTCAGAGCTGCATAGCGTTCGCGGTCAAGCGGCCGCGTGGCGTAGTCTGTCATGTTGCCATAAAGGGTCCTCATTATATAGAAATAATAGGGCCTCAGGTATCTCTCGTCATAGTTCAGACGCAGCGAGTCCATGATGTCGAGCGTCTCTTTATACATGCCTGTCATGGCCAGCACGCTTGCTTGATTCATACGTGCGTTGGTCTGCCGCGGGCGGTCGTTCATCCGCCGCGCAAGCTCTTCGCGTTCCTCGGCTACGTTGAGCGCCGAGTCCGAGCTATAGTTGTAGTAGGCATCAAAAAGCGGCTGAAGCGCATCATAGCGTTCCTCATAGTTGTGCTTGGAGTCGACAATGCGGCGCAAACTGTCAATGCGGGCGCTTTTCTGACGTATAAAGATGGCACGTTCCGACAGCGTCCGGTTCAGAACGTCCATCAGTGAGTCAGTGTCGTCGGGCGCCGCAGCCATTGCGACAACGGCGAGCAATAGTGCGGTGATTGTTGTCAGAAAGCGTTTCATTCCGGCAGACAAAATTAACAAAACAACCTGAAATTTCAAAACAGGCCTAATCTGCGCGATGCCAGCGTCGTCAGTACGCATCGTCTGTCGGGGCGGCGGTGTTGCTTGCGGCGTCGTATAAACCCCTCCGGTTGATTTTTTGTTTGGATAATTGAGAAACAATTACTATTTTCGTAGCCAGACAACCCAACAGCCGACGTCATGGACACCATAGACCGCTTTATCCGCTATCTTGAGGCCGAACTTAATCTCTCGCCTAACACCGTGGCGGCCTATGCCCGCGACCTGCGGCAGTGGGAATCGTTTGCCACCGGTGACGGCGCCCGTGAGTTTCGCCCTGACGACGTGACGGCTTCAGATTTACGCACATGGCTCGCAGCCGAACGTCGCACAGAATGCTCGGCGCGCACGCTGCGACGCAAGACCCAGTCGCTTCGGGCCTTCTATCGCTATCTGATGACAACCGAGGGCCTGAAATCCAATCCTGCGGCTGATATAGACACTGCGCGTCTGCCGCGGCCGTTGCCCGTGTTTGTGCGTCAGTCTGAGACCGGAGCGATGCTTGACGCTATGGAGCGCGATGCCGCAGACACCGATGATTTCACGTCGGTCCGCAACGCTCTTATGGTCGAGATGCTCTATCAGACAGGCATGAGAAGTCAGGAGCTGATTGACCTCGAAGACGACGCTGTTGACACAGCAGCCTCGCGGATGCGCGTGATGGGTAAACGGCGTAAAGAGCGCATAATCCCCTTCGGACCGCGTCTCGCAGCCATGATTGACGACTATAGGGCGCGACGGGCCCGTGCGACGGGAGTTTCGGCCACAGATGCGTTTTTTGTGCGTCCTGACGGCCGTCCGCTTTACCGTCGTCTCGTCTGGAGTGTGGTCCACACGGCCATGGCTGATGCCGGGGTCCACGCCTCGCGCATGAGTCCCCATGTGCTGCGCCATTCCTGCGCCACCGACATGCTCAATGCCGGCGCCGATCTCAACTCGGTCAGAGAACTTTTAGGCCACGCCTCGTTAGCAACAACTCAGGTGTACACACACCTGACATATAGAGACTTATTGAACAACTATCAACACGCGCATCCACGCGCACAATCAAGAAAGGAGACAAACCATGGAAGTTAGCATCCAGTCAATCCACTTTGACATCAACGAAAAGCTCAAAGCGTTTATCAACAAGAAACTCGATAAGCTCGAACATCGCAATCCCTGTATAACCTATGCCGAATTCAATCTCCGCGTGGTTAAACCCGAGACCGCAATGAATAAGAACGTCATATTGAAATTAGGCGTGCCCAATCAGGGCGATATGGTCGCCGACAAGACCGCCGACACATTTGAAGAAGCTGTCGACAAGTGTCTTGAGGCTGTCGAGAAACAGCTTGAGAAACTGAAAGATATGAAATAAACAGTTTCGTAGTGAGATACCGGCCCATCGCTTTGTGCCTACTCTCACATGAAACCGGAACAACCATGACAGCCGGCGCCCGCAAAGCCTCTATGGCCACGTGGCAGCGCCGGCTGCTTTACTTGGTGTAAGACGTGGGGAGCCGCTGCCCGACGGAGTTTGTATAGCCCTGTCTGTTAATTTTCTGACTATCGACTTTTTTTCATACCTTTGCAGAAAATTTCAAAAGGCATGGAAATTTCCGCCGGCCAACTCGCCGAAATGGTCAATGGCGTCGTCGATGGCGACCCCTCAGTGACCGTCAATACGTTCGCCAAAATCGAAGAGGGACACCCCGGTGCCATCTCGTTTCTGGCCAACCCTAAATATACCCATTTCATCTACTCTTCACGCTCATCGGTCATCCTGGTGAGCAGCGATTTCGTGGCTGAGCAGCCTGTTTCGGCCACTCTCATACGCGTAGCCGACCCTTATGCGACTGTGGCACATTTGATGTCGATGGTCGACAAGATGATGCGTCCTGTCAGACGCGGCGTCGAGCAGCCCAGCTTCGTTGCCGAGGGTGTCACGGTGCCGGATGATGCTTATGTCGGCGCTTTCGCTTACGTCGGCCCCGGTGCGGTAATCGGCCGCGGAGCGCAGATTTATCCCCAGGCATATGTCGGCGACGGTGCTGTTGTCGGCGAGAACACGGTCATTTACGCCGGAGCTAAAATCTATCCCGGATGCCGTGTCGGCAACCGCTGCATAATCCATTCGGGCGCTGTCATCGGCGCCGACGGGTTCGGATTCGCCCCCGAAGGCGAGGGCTACTCCAAGATTCCCCAGATGGGCATCGTCGTTATCGAAGATGATGTCGAAATCGGAGCCAATACCACTGTCGACCGTGCCACAATGGGTGCTACGCGGGTCCGCAAGGGTGTCAAACTCGACAATCTCATACAGATTGCCCATAACTGTGAGGTAGGCGAGCACACTGTCATGGCATCGCAGTCTGGTGTCGCCGGGTCGGCAAAAATCGGGTCGCACTGTATGATCGGCGGTCAGGTTGGCATAGCCGGTCATTTGACGGTAGGTGACAACGTGCAGATAGGCGCCCAGAGCGGCATTCCAAATTCCGTACCTTCGGGACGTCGTCTGATGGGAACGCCCGCCATCGACTTCGCTGCATTCGCCCGCACCCAGGTGTTCCTCAAACGCCTGCCCGACCTGTTTAACGACGTGGCCTCGCTCAAAAAAGCCGCGGGACAAAACAAAAAATAAACCAATCGATATAATGAAGCAATTAACTCTCAGTCAAGAGTTCACGGTTAAAGGCAAGGGCCTGCACACCGGTCTCGAGATTACGGCCACATTTAAGCCCGCACCCGAAAACCACGGGATAAAATTCAAACGCATAGACCTCGAAGGTCAGCCCGTTGTTGACGCTCTCGCCGAAAACGTTGTCGCCACCTCGCGCGGCACAGTCATCGCACGCGGCGAGACACGCGTGTCAACAATCGAGCACTCCATGGCCGCTCTCTATGGTCTCGGAGTTGACAACTGCCTGATTGAGGTGAACGCTCCCGAGATGCCCATCCTTGACGGAAGCGCAGCCGTTTATGCCGACATGATTGCAAAGGCTGGTCTGACAGAGCTTAAGGCCGACAAAGACTACTATCGTGTCAAATCAAAAATAGAGGTCCATGACGACGATACCGGAGCATCGATAGTCGTGCTTCCCTATGACCATCTGTCGCTCGACGTGATGGTGTCGTTTAACTCACCCGTGCTGGCCAACCAGTATGCCACGCTCGAGTCGACCGACAGATTCGTCGAGGAGATTGCTCCCAGCCGCACATTCGTCTTCGTGCGTGAGATTGAGCCTCTTGTTCAGAACAACCTCATCAAGGGCGGTGACCTCGACAATGCCATCGTCATCTATGACTCACCCATGTCGCAGGAAGCGCTTGACCACGTCGCCGACCTTATGGGTGTCTCTCACAGAGAGGTTAGTGAGTTCGGCTATGTCAACGACAAACCGCTTCAGGCCGAGAACGAGCCCGCCCGCCACAAGCTCCTCGACCTCATGGGCGACCTCGCCCTTATAGGCCGTCCGCTCCTCGGCAAGGTTATTGCCACCCGTCCCGGCCATAAAATCAACACCACTCTCTCCAAGAAGATTCGCCGCGAAATCAAGCATATGGATCTTCAGGCTCCGGTCTATGACCCCAATAAGGCCCCGCTGATGGACAATGTGCGTATCCGCGAACTGCTTCCCCACCGCTACCCGATGCTTCTCGTTGACAAAATCATCGAGAAGGGCGAAAATCATATCGTCGGTGTGAAAAACGTCACTGCCAACGAACCTTTCTTCACCGGCCACTTCCCTCAGGAGCCCGTGATGCCCGGTGTACTCATGGTCGAGGCCATGGCGCAGACAGGCGGGCTGCTTGTTCTCTCGTCGGTTGATGATCCCGAGCGTTATTCGACTTATTTCATGAAGATTGACAATGTCAAATTCCGTCAGAAAGTTGTGCCCGGCGACACCCTTATTTTCCACGTCTCGTTCCTGACCGAACTGCGCCGCGGCTGCGCCATGATGAAAGGTTATGCTTTCGTGGGCGAAAAAGTAGTCTGTGAGTGTGAATTTATGGCTCAGGTCGTTAAAAACAAATAAAAAACTCCGAAGCCCATGGCTAAGATACATCCGTTGGCGGCCGTCGACCCCAAAGCCCGTCTTGGCGAGAACGTCGAGATAGGCCCGTTCTGCAACGTCACAGGTGACGTGACAATCGGCGACAACACACGCCTGATTTCAAACGTCACGGTTATGGACGGCGCGAGAATCGGGTCTGGCTGTCTGATATTCCCGGGCGCAGTCATAGGCGCCATACCTCAGGACCTGAAATTCCACGGCGAGGAAACTACCGCCGTGGTTGGCAATAACTGTGTCATTCGCGAGTGCGTGACCATCAACCGCGGCACGGCGTCAAAAGGCACGACCGTCGTCGGCGACAGCTGTCTGATTATGGCATATTGCCACGTAGCTCATGACTGCCGTCTGAGCCACCACGTCATCATGTCAAATGCCACTCAACTGGCCGGAGAAGTCGAGGTAGGCGAATGCGCAGTCATCGGCGGAGGCTCGCTGATTCACCAGTTCTGCCGCATTGGCGCCTATACGATGATTCAGGGCGGAGCGCTGATAAACAAGGATATACCTCCGTTTGTCAAGGCTGCCCGCGAACCGATTTCGTTTGCCGGACTCAACATCGTCGGTCTTCGCCGTCGCGGCTTTGATGCCGATCAGATGCGTGAGATTCAGGATATCTACCACATTCTTTTCCAGTCAAGTCTGAACACGACCGACGCAGTCAGACGTATCGTGGAGACGATGCCTGAGACCCCTGTGCGCAACCGCATCGTCGACTTTGTCAAATCCTCGGAGCGCGGCATACTGAAAGGATACTCCTGATTCCGTAGCCGCTCTACCGCCACATACAACCCTGTCGGCACCCTGCCGACAGGGTTGTATGCATTTACTTGTTTTACCATCACATAACTTAAAATTCATTGAGCTATGAATCAGGATATTCAGTTTCAGATCGAATGTCTTGCGACAGAACTTGCCGAAATGCTCATCCGGGAATATGGCTGGGATATCCGTCGCGCCCTTGATGAATTATATTCTTCTGGCACGTTCACAAAGCTTAATGACCCCGAATGTGGCCTTTACTATCAGGGCGCAGTATATATCTTTCAGTTCCTCAAATCCGAAATAGAAACCGGCAAAATCGCATAGTGTAGAAAGCCGGCATTCAGTGTCTCTCATGAATACTGTTTCGGACTAAAGCGCTGGATTTATCGGTACTGAGGGCGACTTTTGCATATCAGAGGGGAAATTGCTATTTTTGTGAACAATTAAACCGAATTTCCATAAACCATGAGACCCGCTTTAGCAATTTTAGCAATGACTCTGCTCTCAACAAGCGCCGTTCAGGCTATGCCGCGTAAACAGATGCCCCTCCAGTATCCGACGGCTCCGTCTGACTACACTGTTGACAACTACTTCGGCATCAAGCTGGCTGATCCTTATCGTCCGCTTGAAAACGACACCGCTGCCGCTACCCTCGATTGGGTAAAGGCCGAAAACGCCCTGACACGCCAGTATCTTGACGAGATTCCCTATCGTGAGGCAATCCGCAAACGCCTTGGCGAACTCTTTGATTTCCGTCGTTCCGGCACACCTTTCAAGGGTAATGACGGTCTCTATTATGTTTATGACAACGACGGCCTTCAGAACCAGAGCGTGCTTTACCGCATGAAACGTCCCGGCGGCAAACGTGAGGTTTTCCTTGACCCCAACAAGCTCTCTAAAGACGGCACTGTCGCCCTGAAGGAGCTGACGCAAAGTCCTGATGGCCGCTACACGGCCTATTGCGTATCGCGCAACGGCTCGGACTGGGTTGAAATCTATGTCATGGACACAAAGAGCCGCAAACTGCTCAAAGACCACATCGAGTGGGCCAAGTTCTCTGATGCCCAGTGGCACGGTAACGACGGCTTCTTCTACAGCGCCTATGACCGCCCCGTGGCCGGCAAGGAGTTCAGCAACGCAAACGAATATCACAAGGTATATTATCACAAACTCGGCACATCTCAGACTGACGACAAGATCGTCTATGAGGACCGTAACCACCCGCTCCACTTCCACACCGCCATGGTGCCCGACGGTGACAAAAACCTGCTTTTTGTCTTTGAGAGCGGCGAGGGCCTCGGCAACGCCATCCGCATGAAACAGCTCGACAAAGCCGACGCCGCATGGGTGACCGTTGAACCCACTCAGGATATCGAGCACAGCATCGTCGATGTTGTAGACGGCAAAATCTATATCATCACCACCGCCGGTGCTCCCCGCGGCCGTCTGATGATTGCCGATGTCGCCAATCCTTCGCGTGAGAACTGGAAAGAACTCGTAGGCGAACAGAAAGGTGTGCTCAAGGGCGCACGTTTTGCAGGCGACAAGCTCCTGCTGACCTATGAGCGCGACGCTGCCGACCATGTCGAAATTGTAGGTCTCGACGGCAAGAGCCTCGGCGAGCTCAAACTTCCCGGCTATGGTGCCGTAACACTCAGCTCAGGACGCCGCAGCGGTGACGAGCTCTTCTACTCGTTCACTTCGTTTACCTCGCCTACAACTGTTTATGAGACCAATCTCGCCACAGGCAAGACTAAAGTGCTTAGTCAGCCTCAGGTAAAAGGTGTCAACTTCGACGACTATGTTACCGAACAGGTGTTTTACACCTCTAAGGACGGTACGAAGGTGCCGATGTTCCTCACCTATAAGAAAGGCATCAAACGCGACGGACATAATCCCGTCTATCTCTATGGCTACGGCGGTTTCAACGTTTCGCTGACACCGGGTTACAATCCGGCCCGTATGCTTTGGCTCGAAAATGGCGGCATCTATGCTCAGGCAAATCTCCGCGGCGGCTCTGAGTATGGTGATGAGTGGCATATAGCCGGCACCAAGCAGCAGAAGATGAATGTTTTCAATGACTTTATTGCTGCTGCTGAGTGGCTCTGTGACAACAATTACACCACGCCCGACTTCCTGACCATAGAAGGTGGCTCGAACGGAGGTCTCCTCGTCGGTGCCACCACAAACCTACGTCCCGACCTCTTTGCTGTCGCGATACCTCGCGTTGGCGTGATGGACATGATGCGCTATCACCTCTTCACAATCGGCTGGAACTGGGCTTCTGACTACGGCCGCTCGGACGATTCTCCAGAAATGGCCAAATATCTGCTTGGTTATTCGCCGCTTCATAACATACGCAACGACAACACCGAGTATCCCGCCATACTCGTTACCACTGCCGATCATGACGACCGCGTCGTCCCTGCCCATTCGTTCAAATATGCCGCAACACTTCAGGAGGCAAAGACCGGCGACCGTCCCAAACTGATTCGAATCGACTCGAATGCCGGTCATGGAGCAGGCAAGCCCGTCGCCAAAACCATTGACGAGTGGACTGACATCTATTCGTTTATATTCAGGAATATAGGTGTTAAGCCCTATTCGGTAGGAATCGAGGAGCCGAAAGTACCCGGCCCGATGAAATGACCCGATTCAGACGACATTCATCTCCGCTGTCGGTGACAGTTATGCTGATGGTTTTGACATCATGCTTCACCGGCATCGAATCTACACCGCGCATACAGGCCCCTCGCGACGACAAATCGTCGGGGGGCCGTGATGTGCGACGTGAGGACACGTATCTCGACGACATCGTGGCTGAGCCTTTCAGCGCATGGCGTCAGGGCAAACGCTTTTTTGTCAGTGACGAACGTTTCACCATGCTTCTCGGTGCGTCTACTCCATCTTATCGTCTGGAAGGCACGACGGTCCGCTATGCCGGCGCGCGTCAGACATCCACGATTACCGGTGCGCGGGCGCTGAGCCTTTCATTTATTACCTCGCAAGGTGACACAATAGCTTACCGTACACCGACGCTTACGCCCACCGATGTGCCTTTTCTGGTTGACCTTGATGTTGTCGAAAAAACGCGCGAACGTCTCGCCGGTAAGCAATTATGGCTTGAGACGGCTGTGTGGCGCGATTCTTCAGATGCCACGGTCAGCGGGCGCCGTTTTATTCCGGTGCGCATAGCCGAGATTGAGCCCGGCACTGTCACTTATCCCATCCGCGTCAGATTTGCCACGCTCGACGGAGCCACACCTTCTGAGGGATATATGTTCATGTCGACAGGCCCTGACGACGGGCGGTCGCGCCGCCGTTTCGGTTCGCTGTTTTCTCTTTCAGACCCTCACGAACGTTATCCGTCAATCAGCAGTGAAATATGGGCACATGTCATACGTGGGGAAGTCGCTCCAGGCATGACGCGTGACCAGGTCAGACTTTCTGTAGGTTCACCACGTGATGTCGACAGACCTAACGGCAACGGCTCGTCAGGAGTCTACCGCGAGCGGTGGTTCTATCCTAATGGCCTTGTTGTGGTCTTTGAAGAGGGCATAGTTGTTGACCGCTAAGGTCTTATAGATGTCTCGTTATTTTTCCGGGCATTTCGTCAGCTGAGACGCTGTTGTCAGCGTTATAACGGCTGATACACAGCCATAGGGCAGCCGCGACTGCTATTGCGGCAATAATCCACAGAATCGGCTTAAAGTTCTTTCGTTGTCTGTTGAATTTCGGTGCTTCGGCTACCCGTCCGTCGATTTCGTCAATGTGTACGGCTATTGCCGAATGGTTGTCTGAATTGTCTGATGTCAGCCGTAACAGCTCCTGACGCCGTTCTTTATCTCTGGAAAATTCTCCTGAAAAGATTCGGCGCAGTTCGGCTCCGTTTTCCATATCGCGCTTCTCGAGCATCCCGTCGGAGCAGAGGAAAAACCAGTCGCCCGTTCTGACGTCCGATATCTCCGTGATTTCGGCATGTGGACGCTCCTCCATGTGTGGCTGCATGGCGCGTGTGATTACATTGTGCCGGCTCGAGGTGAGCGCATCCTCCAGATTCATCTCGCCCAATCTGACGAGCTCGGCCACCAGTGAATGGTCGCGGGTTACATGGAGAATCTTGGTTTGGGCGGCTGTTATGCCCGGCCTGATATGGTAGACTCTTGAGTCGCCCATGTGGGCTATTGTGGCTCCTCGGTCATGGAGTTTGACCATCGCCATTGTGGTACCCATTTTTTTGACCGTGTCAGCGTTATCACGTCGGTTGAGAGCGTCAAAAGCGGCGTCAATTGCATGGTTCAGCAGCTCCTCATTGAAATTGCTGTTGTGCGCGGGGTCCACCAGTATTGACGCGCTCATAGCCTCGCATACCGTCGAGCTGGCCACCTCACCCCGCTCATGGCCTCCCATGCCGTCACACAGTATGTAGAGATGGTCGTCAGGCGATGCGGAGATGTCGGAGCTGAAGATTGAGTCTTCCTGATGTGGATTGCCCTGCTCATCCTTGCGTTTCCCGAACTCAAGGATTGTGAAGCCGCTTACCTTATAATTCATTGTGGTCCGGGCGTCAGATGCCGTCGCTGTAGTCGTAACTGATATCTGCCCCGGAGTCGGGCGATTCATAATCGTCCGTACCGAGCTCCGAGAGGTCATCGTCAGTAATGTTCCAGTCTCTGATGTCGGTTATTTCGTTGTCGTCGATGCGGCCGCTTTTGTCTGAATCCTCCATCATGAACTCATATGTCGAGTCGTTATCATAATCGACCAGTGTGACCTGGTCATCGCCGACGTTCATGGTGGCGAGGGTCAGATCGCGGTCGGCGTCATAGTTGACTTCAAGTCCATCGGCTGTGCCGTCCTTTATTGCGCCGATGACTTCGCTGACTATATCGTCGACCGGTTTGCCTTCATGATCCGATTCGAAGCCGTGGTGATGGTTCCATGTGAAGTGGTCGTTGAATGCGTCTTTTTCTTCGGTGCTCATGTTGTTCCACTCGTCGGCGTAGTATGTGCCGTAGATGGTTCCGTGCCACTCGAAAGCTCCTCCGGGGCCGACTTCTGCGCGTGCGGTGGCAAAAGCCTCGCTGAACGACATGTCGTCGCTCACACCGGTGGCTATCATCACCGTGTTGTCAACCAGTTCGGGGTGAGTCAGGGTGTCGTGATGGTTGTCCGGCACCGTATTTTCGTCTAAAGTCGCAACCTCATCGTCGGTCATATCCATTGACATCAGCGTGGTGGCTCCGCCCAATGCGGCAGCTCCTATGACCGCTCCTGTCAGCGGTGCTTTAAGGTTGTTGGACGTCGGTTTCCGTTTCTCGTCGATGCGTTCGCAATAGGGTCCCAGGTCTTCGGGCATCTCGAAGCTGTTCCGGTCAAATTCGTTGTGGTTCATTATAGAAAATGTGTGTGAGGTTAAAGAGGATGAGTGCGTTTTCCGAGGAGGAGTCAGTCAGAGGATGTCAGCGACCGAGATTGCTCCAGAGGTTGAAATTCTTTTGTGACTCAATGGCTGTCTCTACGTCGCGCGGCAGTTGTGAGAAGAAGTCGAGTCCGGTCAGGGCCTCCACTTCGTCGATAGTAACGGCGCATTTCTGCATGCCACCTTCAACGTTTTCGTTGGGCATGATGAAGCCGATGCCGCGCGGTGGGTTGGCGTAAGGCGAGGCTATCACCTTGAAGAACCGTTGTGGCACGGCCACGCGTGTCTTTCCGATATATTCGCGCGGTTCGTCGGCAAGGACCGGTCCGCACACGATGTAGATGGCCGAGTCGGTCTGGGCCCATATACGGCATTTTTCCTCGAGTTTTTTCCATGAACCGGTGTTGAGGCTCTTTGCCTGCGGGCAGATGTTTGTCAGGTAGAAAGTCTCGCGCATGGCGCTCTTGCTCCATTTCATATCGCCGGCGGGAGCCATATGGCCGCGGTCATAGCCGCTGTAAGAATAGTCGCCGGGTTCGGGACATCCGGCTGTTGCCTCGTCTTGCATGAATCGGTTATAGCGCGGCTCCTGGCCGAGGGTTTCCTTACCGGTCAGCTCCCACGACACCCAGTTGGGTATGTGGAGCTTGGGGTTGAACGAGACTGTGAAGCCCTCATATTCAATCAGAGACGAAGGCTGCCCGTTGTTAGACACGACGGTCATCAGACGGCGGCTAAGGCCCGGGTCTCCCTCTACGGGCTGAGGATTGCCGGCGCGCATACGCGCTCCGACATAGATGATTCCGCCAACAAGAATGACGGCCAGTATGATGAATGTCAGTGTATTGTTTGTCCTTTTGCGAGACATGGTTTCAGAATGGTTTTTAGAGAGATATTGTGTTGATTATGCGTCCGATTTCGGCGGCGTCGGCCACCGAGGTTCCCGGGCCAACAGGGAGGCTGACAACCTCCGAGACGAGCTGTTCGGTTATAGGAAAGCGTTCTTTGCCGAGAGTGTCGGCATAGCAGGGCTGACGGTGGGGAGGTACGGCATAGTGAATGTCGGTTGCTACGCCGCGGTTGAGCAACTCGCTGCGGAAGTAGTCGCGACGCTCAGACGGAACACGCACGACATACTGATGCCAGCACTGGTCGACGACATGGCGTGATACGGCGGGCTTGATGACCGCCGGATTGGTTATCTCGCGCTCATAGGCGAGTGCGCGGGCAAAACGGTCGGCGTTTTCCTCGTCAGTGTGTCTCAGCTTGACGCGGAGCATTGCAGCCTGAATCGGGTCGAGACGGCAGTTGAAGCCCCGGTAGATGTTATGGTAGCGGCGGTCTGAACCGTAGTTGGCCAAAGCGCGGACGGTGGCGGCTGTTTCCTCGTCATGGGTGACGACAGCCCCGGCATCACCTAACGCACCGATATTTTTGGTCGGGTAGAAGCTCAGACATCCTGCGTCGCCCAGTGCCGACGAACGGTCAGAGCCATGCAGCCCGGCGACGGTGGCGCGGGCGCCTATCGACTGTGCGGCATCCTCGATGACGAGCAGCCTATGCTCCTTGACGAAATCTCGGAGTGTCTCGTCCCAGCACACTCGCCCGTAGAGGTGAACCGGCATGATAGCCCGCGTTGAGGGTGTCAGTGCTTCTTCAAGGCGAGATGTGTCGAGGTTGAGGGTGAACGGGTCAGGTTCGACCGGGCGGGGTCTGAGGCCGGCGTCAGTGATGGCAAGAATGGATGCGATATATGTGTTTGCGGCCACAATCACCTCGTCGCCTTCGTGGAGGCGTCCGTTGATTATCCATGTGCGCAGAGTCAGTCTGAGAGCGTCGAGGCCGTTGCTCACGCCCACGACATATGGGGCGTGCATCATCGCGCCAATTTCGGCTTCGAGCGCTTCGACTTCCTCACCGCCGATATAGCGGCCGCTGTCTATGACGCGCAGTGCGGCTTCGCGCAACTCGTCAAGATAAGGCTCGTTTGCCTTTTTCAGGTCGAGAAAATCATATCTGGCCATTTTCGCTCAGGCGTTTGAAGGTTTCGTAGTCGCGGATATAGTCGCTCTCGTCATAGTCAATTGACGACAGGGTCAGGCATACGCTGCCCGACGAAAAGTTGTCAAGTTCGCGCCACACTCCGGGAGGTATGAGCACCCCGCGGAATGGCCGGTTGAGAGTGACGCGCATCTTCTCATGCCCGTCATCAAGTTCCACGTCAAAGCTGCCGCTGACCGCAATCAGTACCTGTTGCTCGCGGTGATGGGCGTGGCCGCCGCGTGTGGCGCCCCCGGGGACGTCATAGAGATAGAAGACACGTCTGATGTCAAACGGTATGTGGCTGCCTCCCTGAACGACAGAGAGGTTGCCGCGCGGGTCGGTGATGCGCGGCAGATCAATCATTTTAACTTTTTCAAGCCCCATAGTGTTCTGCGAGGTTTAAGAGGTAGCGGCCATAGGCGTTGGCTTTCATGGGTGTCGCCAGCCGACGCAGGGCTTTGCCGTCAATCCATCCGCGGCGGAAAGCTATCTCCTCGAGAGCCGCCACCTGTATTCCCTGACGTTTCTCGATTGCTGCGATGAATCCCGACGCCTCGTTGAGCGAATCGGTCGTACCGGTGTCAAGCCATGCGAATCCACGACCGAATTTCTCGACACGCAGTCGTCCCTGGGCGAGATATTCGGCGTTGACAGAGGTTATTTCAAGTTCGCCGCGGGCCGACGGCCTGACAGCCGAGGCTATCTCCACCACGTCGTTCGGATAGAAATAGAGGCCCGTGACAGCCAGATTGCTGTCGGGGTTTTCGGGCTTCTCGACAATCTTCAGGGCGCGCCCGCGGTCATCGACAGTGACGACGCCGAAACGCGTCGGGTCAGCAACTGGATAGGCAAAGACGGCGGCGTCGCCGATTGACGCCAGATGAGCGGCGTCGCTCAGCATTCCGGTGAAGCCCTGACCGTAGAAGATGTTGTCGCCGAGCACGAGGCAGACCGCATCGTCACCGATGAAATCGCGGCCGATGATGAAGGCCTGAGCCAGACCTTCGGGACGCGGTTGTTCGGCATAGCTGAAACTTACACCGAGATCTGAGCCGTCGCCGAGCAGGCGTCTGAAAAGCGGCAGGTCATCAGGCGTGGAGATTATCAGAATCTCGCGTATTCCGGCAAGCATCAATACAGACAGCGGATAATAGATCATCGGCTTGTCATAGACCGGCAGAAGCTGTTTTGAGATTCCGCGAGTCATGGGGTAGAGGCGTGTGCCGGATCCCCCGGCCAGAACTATTCCTTTCATGTTTAGCGGTTTTCGTACATTCGGCTGTAATAGGACTGATATTCGCCAGAGGTGACCGAGTCAACCCACTGACGGTTATCGAGATACCATCTGACGGTCTTGACGATGCCCTCGTCGAAAGGTGTGGCCGGATACCAGCCTAATTCAGTGGCTATCTTTGTCGGGTCGATGGCATAGCGCATGTCGTGACCGGGACGGTCGGTGACAAACTCAATGAGCGAGTCGTTGATGTCGGCTGCATCGAGCTTTGACAGAGCGCGATAAGCGGGGTCGGAGGCAACAAACGATGCGACGGTCGAGATTACGCGTCTGACAATGTCGATGTTTGAGGCCTCGTTGAATCCTCCGATGTTATAGATTTCGCCGAGGCGTCCTCGGCGAAGGACGAGGTCTATGGCGCGGGCGTGGTCGTCGACATATAGCCAGTCGCGCACGTTTTCGCCTCGTCCGTAGACAGGAATCTTCCGGCCTTCGAGGATGTTCTTTATTATCAGCGGAATGAGTTTTTCGGGGAACTGGCAGGGCCCGTAATTGTTTGAACAGCGCGTGATTAAGACCGGCATGGCGTAGGTCTCGCGGTAGGCTTCGGTCAGCATGTCGGCCGAGGCTTTAGAGGCCGAATAGGGTGAACGCGGTGACAGAGGTGTCGTTTCGGTGAACATCGTCGGTCCGTAGCATACGAGATTGTTGCGTCCGGCGGCTACTCGAGCCACCTCCTCGCCGAGCGTCAGCGGCTGTGGGGTGTCGTGTTCCTTTGGCAGAGCACCATAGACTTCGTCGGTTGAAATCTGGAGGAAACGTTTGCCTTCGCGGTAGACGGGACGGCGTGCATCGTCAGTTCCGGTTAACCATGCACGACGACAGGCGTCGAGCAGCGTCTGGGTGCCCAGTATGTTTGTCTCGAGAAAGAGACGCGGATTTGTGATTGATCTGTCGACATGGCTCTCGGCGGCGAAGTTGACCACGAAGTCAGGGTCATGTTCGGCGAGAAGCCGGTCAATCAGGGCGGCGTCGCCGATGTCGCCTTTGACAAAGGTTACGTTGTCACGCGCAATCTCCTCGCTGATGGTCTGAAGGTTGCCCGCATATGTCAATGCGTCGACAATGACAATCTCTACGTCATTGCCGTAAGCCTCAATTAGGTGTTTCACGAAGTTGGCGCCGATAAAACCGGCGGCGCCCGTGATCAGATATTTCTTCACGTTGTCTGTCAGTCAGAAGGTGTTTAATTCGCAAATATACGAAAAAATGGTGACTGGCAAAACATAGATTTCACCGTGTCAGTCTTGGGGACGCAGGGCGTAAACAGCCACCGCGGTGGCTGCCGCCACGTTGAGCGAATCGACGCCGCGTGCCATCGGGATGATGACGGTCAGGTCGCAGTCGGCGATGACGCTGTCGCTCAGACCGTCGCCTTCGGTGCCCATCACCAGCGCGAGGCGGTTGATGGAACGTAGCCGCGGGTCGTCAAGTGTCATGGCGTCATGGCGGAGTGCCATTGCCCCTGTCGTGAATCCCTGCTGCCGGAGCTCGGCCACGGGGTTGTCAGAGAATGTCCATGGAATACGCAGGACTGTACCCATCGAGACACGCAGAGCGCGACGGTTGAGCGGGTCGCAAGAACCTGTCGACAGGATGACGCCGTCGACGCCAAGAGCCACTGCCGAGCGGAAGATAGCGCCTGTGTTGGTAGTGTCGCAGACACCGTCGAGCACCACTATGCGCCGTGCACCCCGACAAACGTCGGCGACCGTCGGCAACTGACGACGCTCCATCACGGCGAGTACGCCACGTGTCATCTTATAACCCGTCAAGGCCTCAAGCGTCTCCCGCGAGCCGGTATATACCGTCAAGTCACTACCTCTGTCGATAACCGCCGCTGCGTCGCCTTCGATATGGCGGCGTTCGCATAAAAGACTTAGGGGCTTATAGCCCATATCGAGCGCCGTCATGATGACCTTAGGGCTCTCAGCTATGAAAATCGGTGAGGCTGCGTTGCGCAGGCCAGAGTCGGTCAGGGAGACATAAGGCCTGACGCGCGGGTCGCTGATGTCTTCGATTTCTATGATTTGCATCGTATATCGAAAAATAACCGGACCGCGCACCTCTTTAGAGACGGGTACGTGGTCCGGTCGATTTATTTCTGTCTTTGGGTCAGATGCGGATTTTATTCGGCTTTGCCGTTGCTGCCAAGCACATTGACAATCTTGTGCTTGTAGAGACGGGTCATCTCGTCACGGGCGGGGCCGAGATATTTGCGGGGGTCAAATTCGCTGGGTTTGAGAGCGAAGACCTCGCGGACGGCGGCGGTCATGGCCAAACGGCTGTCAGAGTCGATGTTGATTTTGCATACAGCGCTCTTGGCGGCTTTGCGAAGCTGCTCTTCGGGGATACCGATAGCGTCGGGAAGTTTGCCACCGAATTTGTTGATGGTGTCAACATACTGCTGGGGCACTGAGCTTGAGCCGTGAAGCACGATGGGGAAGCCGGGGAGTTTCTCCATAACGGCGTCGAGAACGTCGAAAGCCAGAGGAGGAGGAACAAGACGGCCGTCGGCGTCGCGGGTGCACTGCTCGGGAGTGAACTTGTAAGCGCCGTGGCTTGTGCCGATTGAGATGGCCAGAGAGTCACAGCCGGTCTTGGTGGCGAAGTCAATAACCTCTTCGGGGTTGGTGTAGGTGTGGTGGTCTGATGAAACCTCGTCTTCAACGCCGGCGAGCACGCCGAGTTCGCCTTCGACGGTTACGTCAAACTGATGGGCATAGTCGGCAACTTTCTTTGTCAGGGCCACGTTCTCGTCATAGGGGAGGTGTGAACCGTCGATCATGACTGACGAGAAACCGTTGTCGATGCAGTCCTTGCAGAGCTCGAAGCTGTCGCCGTGGTCGAGGTGAAGAACAATTTGGGGATTCTCCCAACCGAGCTCCTTGGCATAGGCTACTGCGCCCTGTGCCATATAGCGGAGAAGGGTAGCGTTGGCATAGTTGCGTGCGCCTTTCGAGACCTGAAGGATAACGGGCGATTTCTCCTCGGCAGCTGCTTTGATGATAGCCTGGAGCTGCTCCATGTTGTTGAAGTTGAAGGCCGGAATAGCATACCCGCCTTTGATGGCCTTCTTAAACATTTCGCGGGTGTTGACAAGGCCGAGATCTTTGTAATTTACCATGATGTAATCAGTGAGGTTAGTTGATTGAATCTTTCAGACCGCAAAGGTAGCAAAAAAAGTTGGTTTTTTGTTCTGTTGTCTCTGCAGATTGACTGCAAACCGGCGCTCTCAGGCGTCAAGGTCGGCAAACGGGAGCACGCCGCGGCGTGACTGTGATATACGTTTGTCGCGCCAGCAGTGGCGGCATACGGCTATATACCGGTCGTCGCCGCCGATCTCCACCTGCTCGCCTTCTTCGACAAAGTCGCCATCGGCGTTGATGCGGGCGTTGATGATGGTTTTGCGGCCGCAGGTGCATGTCGATTTTATCTCGTCGATGGTGTCGGCTATTTCAAACAATCGTCTCGAACCCTCAAACAGACGGCTCTTGAAGTCGGTGCGCAGTCCATAGCAGACCACGTTTGAGCCGAAATCGTCGACTACGCGTGAGAGCTGGTCGACCTGAGCCTCAGACAGAAACTGTGCTTCGTCGACGAGAAACCAGTCAATCATTGCCCCGCGTCGGTCAGACAGCTCGCGTGCAAGCGAATATAGGTCAGTGTCCGGATATATGTATGAGCAAGCGCGTTCGATGCCTATCCGCGAGCGTATGACGCTCGCGCCGTCTCGGGTGTCGACTACCGGTTTGAGGCAGGCGTAGGTCAGGCCTCGCTCCTCGAAGTTATAGGCTTGTGTCAGCAGTAGGGCTGTTTTGGCCGAGCCCATCGTGCCGTAGCGAAAATATAGTTTGCCGAGTCTGTTCATGGGAGATATTTGTGGCCGCAAAGATAGTCAGAAAAAGCGACATGACGTTATTGAAGTGCAGACGTCCGGAGCTTAAAAGCGATAAGTAGGACATGTGTATAAAAAAATTATCCGTCATCACGACGAATAATCTTCTTACCTTAAATCTAATACCATGAAAAACTGATGCAAATTTAGCGGTTTTTTTTGAGTTGTCAATATGGTGCAACCAAATTTAACACTGCTTAACTCCTGATAACATATGCGATTCTGCATTTACGTCCCTGTTGGCCGAACTTTGAGGTAGAAAAAATTGTTATCAAATATGGCGATTAAATTTAATGAAAAAATGTTACCTTTGTGGCATAACATCATAAACCAACCTTAATTCAATATTGATATGGATTTTCTGACTAACGACAAGCTTGTCATCGTCGGCGCTGCCGGTATGATTGGCTCAAACATGGCCCAGACAGCCTGCATGATGCACCTGACCCCCAACATCTGCCTTTATGACGTGTTCAGCGCTGAAGGCGTAGCCAAAGAGATGCGTCAGTGTGGCTTTGATGACATCAACATCACAAGCACAACCGACGCCGCCGAGGCTTTCAAAGATGCTAAATATATCATCTCGTCGGGCGGTGCTCCCCGTAAAGAGGGCATGACCCGTGAAGACCTCCTCGTCGGCAACTCGAAAGTAGCCGAAGAACTCGGACAGAATATCAAGAAATATTGCCCGGATGCTAAATTCCTCGTTGTCATCTTCAATCCCGCCGACATCACCGGCCTGGTTGCTCTGATTCACTCAGGTCTGAGGCCCAACCAGGTTGCCACTCTCGCAGCCCTCGACTCGACACGTCTGAAAGAGGCTCTTGCCCTCCACTTCGGTGTGCCCCAGACTGCAGTCAAGAACGCCTTCACCTATGGCGGTCACGGCGAAAAGATGGCCGTATTCGCAACCCCGACAACTGTAGACGGTGTGAAACTGACCGACATCCTCGCTGCCAAAGAGACAGTCAACGGCCGCGGCCTCTCTCAGATTGAGTGGGAGCAGATGCAGAAAGAGGTTACTCAGGGCGGTGCAAAGATTATCGAGCTGCGTCGCCGCAGTTCGTTCCAGAGCCCCGCATATCTCTCTGTAGAGATGATCGCTGCTGCCATGGGTGGCAAACCTTTCGCTTATCCCGTCGGAGCATATGCCGACACCGAGCGCTTCAACCACGTGATGATGGCAATGCCCTCGACAATCACAGCCGACGGCGTCTACACCAAGACCATTAACGGCACACCCGAAGAGATGGCTGCCCTCCAGGCCAGCTACGAGCACCTCTGCAAGATGCGCGACGAAATCATCTCGATGGGCATTCTTCCTCCCGTAGCCGAATGGAATAAGATTAATCCCAATCTCTGATAATTCCTCTACAAATTTTGCATAACGATTGCCCCGCCGTCTGAGTCGTCCTCTGACGGCGGGCTTTCTTCATTCGCTGTATAAATTAAGCTTTATATAAATAAGGTGGAGGCAATGATGGAGTTTTCTTGCTGAAAACGAGCTTTGGGCAGATTTGCCGGTCGGTCTGGGTGACTGCCATAAAGGGCGAAATCGCTCCGAATTGTTAAAATGAAGAAAAAATGACTACATTTTTTCACGAAAATTCAGCTTTAGACCAATTCACAACAAAAAAATCCTAATTTTTATTTGGTGAATCGATTTTTTGCCTTACCTTTGTAGCGTTTTTGAAGCTAAGAAAATTGTTTTATCTTTTAATCATTAAATCAAAATGAAAAAGTTAGTTTTAATGCTCGCTGTAGTATTCAGCGCATCTCTCTTCTCATGTGGCAACTCAGACAAGAAGGCTGAGGCTACCGATTCAGCTGCTGTTGACACAGCTATCGTTGTTGAGGAAACCGTTGCCGTTGACACCAACGCTGCCGGCCAGGCCGACACCACCGTTACTGTTGACGCTGCTGTTGTTACCGACAGCGCCGCTGCAAAATAAATTAGCGAGCAATTAAGCAAGAAATAAGCTGACCCTTAATCGGGCCGGCTTTTTCTTTTTGTGAACTTCTACGCTTCCCATAGG
>ENA-OYXU01000299-OYXU01000299.1-human-gut-metagenome-genome-assembly--contig:-NODE-299-length-20758-cov-5.517268_pt1 | contig 20758 bp, 15 predicted proteins | sample MGYA00243243_ERZ653435 | MGnify/ENA primary metagenome ERZ653435 (study PRJEB26926, sample SAMN06165113) | human gut metagenome | biome: ENVO:00009003; feature: ENVO:2100002; material: ENVO:00002003... | reverse complement strand
ATTCTCTTGCGACCTCCGCTGTCGGCAGTCCAGATTCTTTCAGCCGTCTGATGGCATCGGCATACTTGGCGGCAGTGGAAATCAGATAATGCTTGGTATCTGAGAGTTTAAGTTCCTCATCCCATTCTTTCACTCCACGGCGTTCAAAAATCAATTCTTTGTTCCACATTCTAAGATGATTGCGTAATCCGTTTAGGGTCACTCCGGTGATTTCCACAATCTCCTTCTGGGTCATGGCGGTGGTGCGGTACAGATGCACAGCCTCCCGGTACTTGTCCGTCTGCTCCTGAGCAGGTTCGTGCAGAGTGCCGTTTCCTGTCAGCGCACCACGTTTCTTGCATGATTTGGCATTGCTCCGTTTGGTAGCACGCTGACGTATCAGCTCCTTATGATAACAGCGAAGATACTCCCGCAAGCCGGAAAACGAAAGGTTAAACAGCATGGCGGTCTGGGGGATGGTGTCGTTGGTAGTCCGCAGGTGTTCCACCGCCTCGGCATACTGCTCCTTGCACCATGCTTTCACTCCCCGGTGAAGATTATCGTTTATTCCTAACCGGTGACGTATTTTCTCACGTCTCTCAAGGATTTCAGGATAATGTATGTGCAACTGATGCCCAAGAGATGAAGGATTGAGATGGAAGAGACGTGCAATCTGTGACACATTATACTCTATGTATGCCGCATCATCACAGGCGGCTATGGCATCCTTGTATTTGGCATGTGTCGCAGCACTCTGTCCGCATGGTTTGCGCAGTCGGGTCTTGACAGCCTCTGAGGGCGAGATCCGTATGCCATGCCGCGCGAACATCAGTTCCCGGTGGCAACTCAGGACATAGGTTCGAAAGGCATTGTACGGAGTTTGGGTCTGTTGGCAGATGGCCTTTATCGGCATATCCGTGGTTCGGTACAGTTCCAATGCCGCACCATATCTGGCTTTCGTCTCCGGTTTCGAAATACGGTTTATGTTTGCTCCACCTGCATATATGAGCGTTCCCTCGCCTGGCATCAGCAAGTATCGTAATGATTAAATAATTTCTATCAGATCCGGACGGACAGCTGCCGCTATGGCTACGATACCGTCCAGTATAACGACCACCCGTCGGTCTCTCTTACCCTGCACTCGCATGAACATACCGGTCACTCCATCTAATTTGCCGCCGTGTATGCGCACACGGGTTCCACGTTTCAGGTCAATCTCATTCGGAGTCAGATAAATCATTCCTTTTTCGTAATTGGAGGCGACGCTTATGAAATTATCCATCTGCTCATCCGGTACGGTAATGTATTCAATTCCGGTGCTTTTCTCCCACGTTACGAACTGTAGGGAGTTATATTGTTTCTTGAAGTCCGTAATCTCGGAGTGGCTTGCGTGGACGAATACCAGGCTTGGAATTGCCGGAACAAGTCTTTTTGACTTCACTCCGTGATAGACCCTTACGGCATAGCATTTGGGAATGAAGAACTCCATCCCCGCAGCCTTCAGTTTGTCCTCAGCCTGCTTCTCGTTCTTGTAGGCTCTCATCACAAACCAAAAGGTTTTTGCGTTCCATTCATTGGTTGAAATAAGGGTGGCATTCATAGTTTAAATCTCCTGAAAAGTTTCAGACAGGGCAAAATCTTAGTTCATCCCAATCTATGTATTAGGCTGTACAATAATAATTTACACCGATGTTGGTCTTTTTGCAGACCTTGCGTTGTAAGTCTTCTGTATATTTTCCCTATCTTAATAACCATACTTCTCTACATAAGAGATGTATCCCTGACGCATCAGCCTTAAAAAGAGTAACTTATTTGTTTAGCAATCTATATTTGCTAAACGCATTTGCATTATTTATAAATTATTCACACAGAAAAATCACAAGAAAATAAAAACAAATGCTAAAATATAGTAATATCTCACCGATATTTTGTACCTTTGCACCTGTGAGTCTTTCTCTTATGTAGAGATGTACATTTCGCTCAACATTTTTTTGTTTAAGAAAGTGCAGTGTAACTCATTATAAACCAGCAATAGGCACATTGAAGCAGAGGCTATTTCATCGGTTCAAATTACAAATGGCCTTTTGATTACTGGATTGAATCACAAAAAGAAATAAAGGCTTAAAGCATATAATTAATTCGCATCCCAATATATTTTTCTCTTCCCAGATACTGAGAAACAAGCCCATTCCCCAAGAAAAATATTGTCCAAATTTGTTCTCTTTCGCCTAACCCTGATGCGAAATTGCATTTTTTTACAAGCCTACACAAACCTATTGTATTTTATCTTTGAGGTTACATTTATGCCATCGTGTAACTACTAAATTTAAGTTAATCGCATCTTAAGTGTGTGTTCAATTTCCGCCTTGAGGAAAAGCCAACAAATCATACCCGTTCATAATCCGGCTGCAAAGGTACGAAAAATGTTCCATACTCCATGATAATCACCTTATTTTAAGCAAAATAACCCAACTCTTTCCTTTTATGGCAATATTATTATCCCTTTTTACTTCTCTTATGACGTACTGCCCATGCCATAATACACTATATTGAGTATTTTTACCATTATTCAATACAAGGTATCGAACGACATGATATCGTGTTTCCACAAATGTGGCATCTGGTCTTCCTCTCATCCCCGTTTTATCTTTCAGCAGCACCCTTATACCCTTATCGAGAATCGGTAATATCCTCTCTCGTCCCGGTCATGCAGCCCCATTTGGTTTTACCGATGCAAAGTTCAGTCATCGCCGCTTGACACCCCGGTTTGAAGTGCATTTCTTTCAAATTCTTCCTCTTGCAGAGCGTAATTTGCAAGAAAAACCGTTGTGTGGAAGGTCATTTTAGACAAATACATGAAGTAAAAGAATATGCCAAAGCACTTAACCTATCTGTGGGAACATTAAATAAAAGTGTTACAAAAGTCAGTGGCAAACGTCCTTTGGAAATCATAAACGAACGAATTGTACTTGAGGCCAAACGAATGCTGAATTATTCGTTAGAACTAAGGGTTAAACAAGTAGCGGCAATGCTGGGATTTGCAGACGTGTCTAATTTTTTTATTTTTTAAGCACAATGTTGGTATGACACCAAGCGAGTTCAGAGAGCTGGATTAAATGGGCTGTGATAACTGTAATAACTGTAATCCGCTCAAAATCTTGTCTATTCCACAATTAAGTAGTACCTTTGCACAGATTGTTTCCACCGCGTCGCCGGACAGATGCGTATCGGGGTGGAACTTTTTTTTTAGAGACGGAAGACAGATGCGGCATGACACACCCATTGAGAAAATAAAACTTCCCAACCGGACCTTCTTCAATCAGGTGGCCGGATTATTGGAAGAGGGATTTCCTGTCACCCTGACAGCGAAAGGAAACAGCATGATACCTTTCATTTGGGGCGACAGGGACAAGGTCGTGTTGCGGAGAGCCGACAAGTATTCAGTGGGCGACATTGTACTGGTGCTTCTCGAAGACGGCGGCTATGTGCTTCACCGCATTATACGTATAGAGGGATACTCCGTGTTGCTGATGGGGGATGGCAATTATTGTCAGACAGAACCATGCACCATGAATGACATTGCCGGGAAAGTCACGCATATCATACGCAGAGACAGGTGGATAGCTTGCGATACGCCTGTCCGACGCGTAAAAGCTTGGCTGTGGAGACACCTGCTGCCGGTCAGACGGGTGTTGCTATTTACCTTACGTCTTTGGCTCGGGTCAGTAGACCCGGAACAGGAAAGGAGCGGAGTATGTGGATAACGGATAGTCTTACATGGTTGTGGAAAACGACAACGGGGCTTCGCCTGCCTATTGCGTGCAATGCCCTTTTCGGCACTCTGCAGGTCGGCACGTCGCTCTCTTTTATATGGGTCAGCAAACGGCTGGTGGATATGGCAACCGGTATGGCTGACGGTTCCTTTGTTTTCTACGCGGTTCTGATGGTGTCGTGCGTGATATGCCAGTTATCCTTTTCCGCTGTCACAAAACGGCTGGAGACCCGGACAGAGATGCGGATGGCAAACAAGTTGCGCCGATGGCTGTTCAGCCATGTCATGACAAGCCGCTGGATGGGTCGTGAGAGTATGCACACCGGAGATATGCTCAACCGCATGGAAGAGGATGTCGCGGTGGTGGCGAACCTCTTGTGCCGCGAGCTGCCGTCTGTATGGGTGACGTTGGTGCGCCTCACTGCCGCCTTTGTCTTCCTGCTCGTGCTCGACATCCGTTTGGCCGTTATACTGGTCTTCATCATGCCACTGGCATTGTTGGGAAGCAGGCGGTATGTCCGCCGGATGCGTCTCCTCACCAAGGAAATCCGCACTACTGACAGCCGTGTCCAGACACATCTGCAAGAGAATCTTCAGCACCGCACACTTATTTCCACGTTGGAGCGCACTGGTCATGTGGTGCGGCTTCTCGATGCGTTACAGTCCGATCTGTACCTGCTGGTGAGCCGCCGGACCGACTTTTCCATCTTCTCACGCACTGTTGTGCAGTTCGGGTTCGCTGCAGGATACACCACGGCATTCCTGTGGGGCGTCTACGGTCTCTGGCAGGGAACCGTGACATTCGGCACGGTGACGGCTTTCCTTCAGCTGGTCAATCAGGTACAGCGGCCTGTAGTGGAAATAGGCAATCAGTTACCCGTGTTTGTCCATACCTTCATAGCCGTGGAGCGGCTGGAAGAACTGGCGACATTAGAGCCGGAGCAACAGGGAGCACCCATCAGACTGAAAGGCATACCGGGTATCCGGTTGGTGAAGGTCAGTTTTTCCTATCCCGATGGCGGACGCACCGTCATTGACGGATTCACCCACGATTTCCGCCCTGGCAGCCTGACAGCAGTTATCGGCGAGACAGGTGTGGGCAAGAGTACGCTCATGCGACTGTTGCTGGCATTGTTGTTGCCTGACAAAGGAAAGATTGTCTTCTACGATACCGACCGGGAGGCGGTCGCCTCACCGCTCACGCGATGCAATATCGTCTATGTCCCGCAGGGGAACACTCTGCTCAACGGCACCATCCGCGACAACCTGTTGCTGGGCAATCCCGATGCCACGGAAGAGGAGCTGCACCGCGTTCTCCACCTGTCTGTCGCGGATTTCGTACACGAACTGCCGGACGGACTGGACACCCCTTGCGGAGAGCTGGGTGCCGGTCTTAGCGAGGGGCAGGCGCAGCGTATCTCCATAGCACGCGGTCTGCTACGTCCCGGTGGCATCCTGCTATTGGACGAGCCTACATCCTCGTTGGATGGCGAGACGGAGCGTACACTGTTGCGGCGACTGGCAGAACAGGTGCGTGACAAGACACTTATTCTGGTGACGCACAAGGAGACAGCTTCCCGCTTCTGCACCGACACAGTGACTCTGACAGGCAATTTATGAGACTGTTCGTGTCTGATATAGAGACACCTCAATCCTCCATGATTTCTAAAGTTTGCAATTTCGCTTCATTAAATCTGTACAAAATTTGCAGTTTATAGCCACAAAAACATCCAAAATTTGCAGTTAACAACCGCAAAAACAGCTAAAATTTGCAGTTTACAGAAAAATAATTGTATCTTTGCACCCAAAACAACGATACAATGGATCTATTAAAGATATTATCCGACCAGAAAGAAGAACTGGACGCATTCGATCTGAATGCCTTGGTAATCCGCAAGGAAGAGGACGAAATCAGTCTCGATAGCAAGCTGGCTCAGGTTGTCATCGGCATGAGACGGAGCGGCAAATCCACGCTCTGCCTGCAGAGACTTTTGCGCTCGGGAGTAAACTTTGCTTATGTCAATTTTGATGATGAACGACTGAGCGGACTGAGGAGCGAACAGCTGGACGATGTGCTGCAAGCCTTGTTCCGGCTGAACGGAGCATTCACGCACCTCTTCCTTGACGAGGTGCAGAACATCCGGTCATGGCCATTGTTTGTAAACCGACTTCTCCGGCAGGGTATGCGCCTTATCCTTACCGGAAGCAATGCCAACCTGCTCAGTGGGGAGCTTTCCACCCATCTGACAGGCCGTTACCATCAGATAGAGCTGTTCCCGTTCTCGTTTGCGGAGTATTGCAGAGCCAACAGCGTCGATACCGTAAGCCTCTCCACAAAGGCAGACGCGTTGCGTATGCGCTCCCTTGACTGTTATATGCAGAGCGGTGGGTTTCCGGAAATCATGAGTTCCGGCGTGCCGGCCGAATACACCCTGTCGCTGCTCAATGCTATCGTCAACAAGGATATCTGCAAACGCTACAAGGTCCGCAACAGGGAGACGCTATGGAAACTTGCCAATATCGTGCTCGACCGTTTCTGTCAGGAAATATCGGCTCTTGAGCTGGCAAAGGAACTGAACATAGGCTCCTCGCATACGGTTGACAATTACCTTGGCTATCTGGCTAATGCCTATCTGATACATCCTGTCAGGAAATTCTCGTTCAAGAGCGATGAGCGGAAGACAAAAATCAAGTATTATGCAGCGGACATGGCATTCATCTCGCATCACGATGACGTGCTGCAAACGCAGAATCTCGGCTGGCGGTTGGAGAATGTCGTCTTCAACGAGCTGCGGCGGCGCATAAATTCCGAGGTTCAGAGCATCTATTACATGAAGAAGGAGCGGGAGACAGAAGTCGATTTTGTCATAACCGACCGTACACAGGTGCAGGAGCTGATTCAGGTGACATACAATTTCACCAATCCCTCCGCAAAGTTATACAACCGCGAGATTGGCGGTTTGCTGAAAGCCGCCGCCCGTACCCGCTGTAACCGGCTGACGCTTATCGTTATGGAGGGTAACACCGGTGAAGTCAGTCAGGACGGATATACCGTGCGTATCCTGAAAGCGTCAGACTGGCTGGTGTCCTGAGATAGACAGCACTTCCGAAGTAACAAAAAAATCGCGCCCATATACCCCTCGCGGGATATAAGGACGCGATTCTTAGTATCACGTTCCTGTCTCAGGACCGAGGAACTTATTCGCCTCGGGTGATAACCGCACGGCTCAGGCGCGGGTCATCATAGAACATGTTTTCCACACCGCCCTTGTAGTCGATGCGCAGTTGCTTCTTGGAGACACCGAACTCTTTCACCAGACAGTTATATACCGCGTCGGCACGCTCACGGCTCAGACGCTCGTTGCCTGCCGTGTTACCGGTACCCTTGTCCGCATATCCGGTGATGGTATAGACCACATCGCTGTCACCGCTCTTGATGACTTCGGCGAGCATACCGAGGTTGGCTCTTGCCTCGTTAGAGAGATTGCTCTTGTTTATCTTGAAGATAACAAGGTTAGGTGCAACCATCTTCTTCACGATAACACGTTCCTCCGCCTTGTTGCCGTCGGCTATGGCCTGTTTCAGACGGGCGTTCTCGGCGCTCATGTCGTCTATCTGACGGCGCAGCGCGTTGATGGCGTCATTGTCGAACTCGCGGCGTATAATAGTCTTGCCGCGGTTCCATCCGCGCTGTTTGAACTTGTAGGTCAGACCGATCGTTGCCGACCACATGCCTTCGCCGAAGCGTCCGCCGCCCTCACCGTCGAAACGGTCGTTGACGTACATGCCGCGCACATCCAGGTTGATGTCGAGAGCCGAACATAGGCGGAAGGTGTTCAGCAGACCCACGTTGGCGCTCACTTCCTTGGCGCTCGGGCTTTTATACACCCGGGCATAGCCGATGCCGAAGTAGGGGGAGATGTTCCACACACGCTCCTTGTAGCCTCCGAGCAGGTTCGTGAAGTTAAACAGCACGTCGGCATGGAAGTTGCCCATGTCGAACTTCTGCTTCTCCAGCCAATACCCGTCATAGCCCTTGCCGGGAACATCAACGCCGGTGGAGTGCGACAGCGCACCCTTCTGGGTGGCGCCTTTGGCCTGAAGTCCGCTGTACATCAGGCGCACGCCGATACCGGGTGTGAACCACTTGCCGACGGCGATGTCGAGAGCCGGAGCCAGACGGTCGCCGAATTTGCACTGCCTGTCATGGTCACCGAAGTATACCTGCGCGCCCCCGCCGGCACTGACGAACCAGTTGTCCCAAAAGCGGTTGGTCTCCACCTTGTATTTGTCCTTGCTGTACTCAACCGTTTCCTCGATCGTGTAGGAGTCCTGTGCAAAGGACGGACTTAATGCCAGTGCACAGATGGCTGTTAAAAAGATTTTCTTTTTCATTTATTCTCTTTTTGTAAAGTTGATAATTAGATGCTGTACCCGTTATTTCAGGGTGTACTTGATGTCCGGATAGGTTCCCGAGCTGATAAAGCCCATGCCGTCGATGCGCTCCAGCAACGTGTTGTACAGGGCGGTGTACGATTCCTCGAAAGACAGGCTCTCGTCACCTATGTAACCATAGTTGCCTATGTACTTGTCGTGTACGGTCTTGTTGCTTATCGGCCACATGGCATCATTGGCGGTCACCGACTTCTCAAGCATACGTCCCATATCGAGCACCTTCGGGGCATAAGCCCGCAGGGCGCCCTGCACCCGTTCCCAGCGTTCCTTTGCCAGCGGGCGGAAGGTTTCCGTGTCCTTGAACAGCATCGGGTACCACATGTAAGGCTGGTCGCTCTCTTCCACCGGGGCATTCGGCGTTCCGCTCGACTTGCGCCAAGGGTTGGCGGCTACAAGTATGGTTTTTCCGATGGAGTATTTGGACCAGTCGCTGATGGTCGAGCTCTTGTAGTTGGGGAACGACTGCCAGTCGAAATCCCATATCGGTCCCGCAAACAGCTTGCCCGTGCCGTCAATACTTGTATAGGTCGATTTCGGATGTCCCAGCTCGTTGTTCATCGCCAGCTCGTAGAGCATCCAGTAGTCGATGAACGAGTTCAGGTCCATCTCCTCGTAGGCGGTCTTGTAGTTGCCGTTATAGAGGTTGTCCTCGATACGCTGTATCTTCGTGCGGACATAGTTCATGATGACGCCGCCGCCGTCCACATCGTCCTTGAACATGAACGGAATATAGTTCTTGGTGGTGAACTTGGCGGTCTCGTCATAGTAGTCGTCCGACTCCAGCAGATAGCCGTACTTGGCGACATCGGCATCGGTTATCGCACCTTCCACTGTCTCATACGGGTCTTGGATGTTCACGCGGTTTGCGTCCACCTTGATTTGCTCGCAGAGGAAATAGTTACCGATGTGCACACCGTTATAGACCACTTCCACAAACGTGCCGCGGGGATTCCATTTCATTCCGTCCGGCAGCGTGGTCTGCATCACGCGGGCTATGTCGAACGCCACGGCGTTGCGCATGAGCGAACGGTCCTTGTAGTTGGCAAGCAGCACCCAACGCTTGTGTTTCTTCCCTTCCATGATGCCGAGTATGTCCGACTTCTTGCCCAGTTTGATGGCAAACGGCTTCTTGGGATACGTCTGCGTGCTGTTGCCGCGCAGGCGCACGGCTGCGGCGGCACCGTCCAGCTCGGCTTTTGTGCCGTCGGGTCTGTAAACGGTGATTGTTCCGCCGCTGATGGCGTCAAAATCCGTGCTCTTGGACCATATCTTGAAGCCTGTCTCGCTCCAGGTGGTGTCGCCGCCGTCCTGATTGATGACCATGACGGGCAATCCCGAATTGGTGAGCGTCACCGTATAATCGCTGTACGCCCCGTCCTTCTCTACACGGATAACCACCGGAGACGAGAAGTCGATGGGAGCGCCGGTCCGGTATGGGGCGAAGGTCGTGCCGTCACCCACCGAGAGCGCTGCCCCCTCGGGACATGTAATCTCCGGCACCAGACTGAAGTCATACAGGTAGGGTGCCGTGCCCTCTATCCGGTTATCCTCACCGATGTTCATCTGCACAGTGGTGTACGATACATCCTGAGTGACACTTGTGCTGCCGGAAGAGTTACCGCCCCAAGGCCATGAGGATGTAGCTTCCTTGAACACCAGTTTCTTGCTCAGGATTTTCCCGGGATTGGCTGCGGCGGTGAAACGGAACGCACTGATGACAGGACGTTCCGACACACTCCAGCTTTCCTCGCTCTCGGCCCAGCGCGCCAATGTCAGCGGCAGCGTATAGATGTTGCCGGCACGGAAGTCGGTCTTCAGCACCGTGCTGAAACTCGCCACCCACTTTTGTGTGAGCAGCGTGACGGTCACTTCTTTGCCGGAGGCTTCCACCGGAGCGCAGGCAAGATAGCCCCGCACCGTTCCCGACAGCGCAGGCCGGTCGGTCAGGTCAAGCGTAAGCGACTGCCCCGTTCTCTCTGTCCATGTCACGGACGAGGTTGCCAGGTTCATGGAGAACTTGCCACCCGTCGAGACTCCCTCGGGAAAGTCTATTATAACCTGTTCCAGACGGTCGCCCGCCAATGCCGTACCCGTAGCGTCCACCGTGAGGCGCAACATCGAGAACAGGTGGGTGAAGGTAAACTCGTTACCTTTGCCGCCCACTTTCGGCATACCCACCTTGTAGTCATAGCTCAGTCGCGCGTCGGCGGTAGAATACTCCTGTACCGCAGGCAGCTCACCGGTCACGGCATCGTATGCCACACCGTTGTTCTCCTCCCGGTACGGGTAGTAGGCATAGGCGGGAGCGCCCTGCATCGTACCCGCAAACTCGGCGGTTCCCGCAACTGTGCTGTTGGTGCTTGTGAAGGCGGCGTTGCGCACACTGCCTCCGGCGTCATACACTCCGATAACATCCGCAGGCGACCAGCATATACCGGTCCCACGGTCATCCGACGACTCATCGACAGCCGTGCGTGTGACAGGGCCTGTCACTGCCTCAGCTATCTCCGCCACGATGCGCGTATTCTCCTGCCGTAAGTCATCCATTACTGCTTCATCGGAGCAGGCTGTAAGCCCTGCCAAGGCAAGTCCTACAGCCTGTAGATAAGAATATTTTCTTATTATTCCTGTTTTCATATATCCACTTTTGGGTTATTCCCACCCGATGGCGTTGCCGCCATTACCGTAGGATGCATCGTATGTCTTGGTTGTGGGGGTAGTGGATGTTCCCGAACCGGTTTTCAGCGGGAACTTGAAGTTGTTCTGATAAATCAGAGCCGGTAACTGCGTAGACTTTGTATTCGCTCCGATGTAGTCCATCATTACGATTCCCATCGGACCGGTAGTGTTTGCCTGCACCTGTCCGTAGATGTAGTCGAATACATCTTCATTTATTTTATTGTTGTATGTGTCAAAGGTTCCGCCCAGACCTCCGTTGCCTTTGCCTAAGTCATAGGTGCGCCTATTGACAGTTACAGAGCTACCGTTTGTGTATTTTAACGGTGTATAGGAGTCGGCATTGTCATTATCGACATAATATCCACTCAAGGAATTAATGTACAGTCTGTCCTGCTCGTTCTTGGATTTCTCGAAGGTGGTGATGATATTGCCCTTCTTTTCATTGTAGCTGCCTGGCCAGTTTATATGTAGATAAGAATATGTGGGATTATCCCAACTAATGTTTGTTTGTACTCTTGTCAAATTGTAGTGTCTAATTCCATCATCCGGTACCACACGCATCCATTCTTGTACCCATGCGATTCCTCCTTTGCTTGTATTGTAGTTGAAGTTGACATTCTGGGTCGGGTAACCCGATGGGGTAGGAGTCCAGCTTGTACTGTTTTCGCTACTTCCGGTTTCCCACAACCTGTCTTCCACGTTCAGTGTAGAGCCGCTGTAGGACATCGCATAAGCCGGATTATACGATGAACCGTAACGTTTGTTCCAACGGTCTTTCAGAGACCCCCAACCTTTGATGTAGACAAACCAGTCCGGTAAATTACTCAGCTCCAAATTGCTATCTTCACCTTCCTGCGAGATACGTCCTACAAAGGCTATTTTACCACGGAGATCGCCTACGGTAGAGTTCGGTTCCAGCGCGACCACATTGCTGTATTTGTTACGGTAGCTGTTGCAGAATGCGTTCATATACATCTGAGGGGAGCGTTTTAACTCATATGCCTGATAGTTGCATATAATGATTAATAACTCCTTGGGGTTCGCGTTTAATAATCCCACCAATTCTTCCATTGCCGATCCGAACGTCACATTTGGTATAGTGGCACCACCGCACCATATTAGGCTATTTTCAAGTTTGTTGTAGGAATCGGTCTCAGAGTAATACTCCGACACCAGCTCGAAACAGCGCACACCCATGTTCCACAGATCGGTCAGCGACTTTGTCTGTTCCCTATAGGTTGTAGCATCTTTCGATGCTGCGTTTCCGGCACCGGGGATGGAGAGTTGCGAGATAAGTATGTCATCGTCAAGTCTCGACACCCAGTTGGAGGATATTTCCGATTGTAGCATCGTCGGCAATGTGATGTTGGAGAAGTAGTACTTGCAGTGGGCCTTCACCTCCTTGCCGAGCGTGCAGGTTTTGGACACATTGGCACCATCAAACATAAAGCCCACATCCAGTTTCAGGTCGGTGTTGCCGTCCGCAAACTCGGCGGTGGGCAGGATGAAGAATGTGACAACGACACTTTGGCCTTTCCCCAGTGTGACACCATCCTGTGGCAAAGTAACGCTCACATGGGAGGTCGATATTCCCGAAGGGGTGTTATCTTTGACGTTGGCTCCCGTAATCAGGTTCTCGTCATTGTTCAAACCGGAGATATTCGCCGAAAACTTGCCCACAAGATTCTTTCCGCTTGCCGAGCGGAGCATGATGTCAGTCATCGTCAGTGTTTGGTTACCGCTGGTGTTTGGATTTATATCACCGGCTTTCACCTCCACCTCGATGGCGGTGACAAGGGGCTTGAAGTGCAGCGTCACACCCTCGCCACCTTCCTTGGCTGCATCATAATGGGCACGGGCTGCCATATAAGCCTGATCCATGTCCGGATTCAGCACATATTGGTTGCCTTTCCATGCCCCTGAGCCTTTAGGGTTCTGAACGGACGCCAGTACACCGGTCACTATGTTATCTTGCAGCTGTGTGTAGGGCTGTTGGCTCTCGTCAGTGACATTATTGAAGTGTGCCGGTGAGGGATATACGGCATAGAACGTGTGTTCACCCGTTCCCCACTGCAGACCGTCCCCCTGCTTAATCAGGGTGGTGGCGGAGCTTTCACGGTCACCGCTCGTACTGCCCTCGGTGATGTCCTGCACGGCATAGTCTGCCTCCTTAGCCTGTGCGGCTTGTGCGCAGGCAATGCGTATCCGGTCCCCCGTTTCCCAGTTTATTACTTGGAACCCGTCCCCCTTGTCACCATATACGGTGCGGGTCACAGGTTCTGTGTTCCCGTTCTTTATCGAGGCACTGGCCCCGAACACGATGGCGTCTCCGGGCTTGGCCGGAACCGTCTTCATGATTTCGTCCTCGCTACACCCGGTGGCGAGGACACATACACCCAGCAGGGCGTATGCCGCTTTACTGATTTTTCTCATGGTTCATGAATTTTTTTATTCGTCCCATTGTGTGCCACTCATATCATACTCTTTATATTCCTGCTGGGTAGCTTTCACCTCACTGTTCTTTCCTTTGTCGTTGGTGATGGACCCTGCCATGAATCCCTCCTCCAGCACAACCTGAGCCTTCTTCGTCGAAGGAGACTCATAGGCTTCTTTTTTCTTCGATTCACTCATTTTCTTTTATTTATTGGTTTGATTAACTCGTTTATATTCTTCAGTTTATGTCGGCAGGAGACCCCTTGTTCCCCGGCCGGACCTCGGCGTGCTTCTTGTCTTATGTCATAGGCGGCTTGTTTTTTTAAGGGTCGTTGGTAATTATTTTTAAGAAATCTCACTTCTTGCTTTTTCCGTAGCCATAGCCGTAGCCGTATCCATACCCGTAGCGGCCATATCCGTAGCTCCAGTGATCAGGGTCTATGCCGTTCAGTATCAGAGCCATGTTGTTCAACTTCTTGTCCCGGTACAGCTCCTCGAGGTCGGGGAGCTGGCGGCGGTCAAGCCGTCCGGCACGTACCACGAAGAGGGTCAGGTCGGCTATGCGGTTGGCTATGGAGGCGTCGGCTATGATGCCTACGGGCACGTTGTCGGCTATGATGTAGTCATAGCGCGTGCGCAGTTCGGCTATCAGGCTGTCGAGACGCCCGTCCATCAGCAGCTCGGCAGGGTTGGGGGCTACGGGTCCGGCTCCTATGATGTCGGGAGTCTTCCCTTCCTCACCTTTCGCTATGATGTCGTCCACACGGATGGACGCGTCTGCCAGATAGTTGGTGATGCCCGGGTGATGCTTCGGCAGCACGGCACGGCTCAGGGTTCCCTTCCGGATGTCCAGGTCGAGGAGTATCACCCGCTTTTTGGCGTAGATGAAGCTTTGTGCCAGGTTCTGGGCTATGAAGGTCTTTCCGGCTCCCTCATTGAACGAGGTGAAGGTGATGACCTGCACCGGTTTCTCCTTCTTGCCCATGAAGGTCATGTTGGTACGCAGGATGCGCATGGCCTCGGCTACGGCACGGTTGCGCTCGTCCTCCTCGTTGTCGGATTTCCGGTTCTTTGTCACGTTCCTGTCCATAGGAACCTCTCCGAGGAAAGGCACACTGACGGCACCCTGCACATCCTTGCGGTTGTGTACACGCGTATCCATGAACAGGACGGTAAGGAATCCGGCACACGGAATGGCGAGACCCGCCAGTATGCCCAGCAGCAGGATGCGGTTGCGGTTCGGGGCAATGGGCGCGTTGCCGCCGTCGGGACTGTCCACGATGCGGGCGTTGTTGTCGGCCATCGCCTGCGACAGGGCGTTTTCCTCCCGGCGGTTGAGCAGGAAGAGATACAGGGCTTCCTTTATCTTCTGCTGACGCTCGATGGAGAGCATCTGCCGCTCCTTCGACGGGATGGCGGTCACGCGGGCCTGAGCACGCATCTCATAGTTCTGCGCGTCATTGAGCCGCACATTGATGCTTACTATGATGTTGTCCACGGCGCGGATGATGCTCTGCCGCAGGGAGCGGAGCGAGTTGTTCAGTTCGTCCACCACGGGGTTCTGGTCGCTACTGTCGGCTATCAGCTTGTCGCGGCGCAGACGCATCGCGTTATACTGGTTTATCTGGCTCTCCAGGTCGATGTCCTTGATACCGGTGTTGGCGGGTATCAGGTCGGTCTCCTTGCCGGGGTCGGTCAGGTAGTCCTTGATGTAGCGTGACAGACGCAGCTGTGTCTCCAGTTCCAGCACGTCGGCATTGTATTTCTGCGATTCGCCCATATAGCGTCCGGCGGTCGAGTTGATGTCCACAAGCTGGTTGTCGCGCTTGAACGACTCAAGGTCGGTCTCCACGCCGCCCAGTTCCTTTTCGATGATAATCAGTCGCTCGTTGATGAAGTTGGCGGTGTTTACCGCTACCTGGTTCTTGTCGTTGATGGCATCCTCGTTATACACCGTAATCAGGGTGTTCAGCACATCCTCGGCACGCTCCGGCGAGCTGTCCTTCAGCGAGAGCGTCAGTATCGACGACTCCTCTTCCTCCTGCTGTATGCCGAGGTTATTGCGGTAGTGCAGGCTCATGGCGGACAGGGGTGTCTTTACCACCGTGACCGGTACACCCAGCCATTTCCTGCCGCAATAGTCCGTCGGGGTCAGCAGTATCCGCCCTTTCGGGGTGTTCACTGTGTCGTTCAGGGGTACCGTGATGTCTTTTTCCGTACTGTCGGCCCACGAGAGCACAGCCGTCTTCTCGTCTTTCAGCCGCAGGGTCAGCTGTATGGCACTCTCTGGCTCGGCATCGGCAAAGGTGACGATGACCGGGGTCTTCTTGTAGAGTTCGTTCATCCGCAGTCCGTCCTCCTGCAGGTAGCTCACATCGGCATGGAGCCGCTGCACCACCTCGCGCATCAGCGACTTCGAGCGGAACTGCAGTATCTCATTGGCTACATTCACCTTGTTGATGAAGTTGTCGTAACGGTCGAGACCGGCGGCCGACAAGGTTTTGTTGGACGGATCCTTGATGATGACAGTCGCCGTCCGGTAATAGACTCTCGGGGTACGGGCGTACTGGAACCAGGCCAGTGCACCGCATACGGTGACGGACAGCAGGAACCATTTCCATTTCGACGCTAAGTATAGCAGCAAGTCGAGCAGGTTGATGTTCTGGCTGTCCCGGTTGCTTGAAGAATAATTTGTCTGCATGGTTCGGTATTCTTTGTCAGGGATTCAACTATCGGGTAGCCCAGATGACCGAGCATACCGCCGTGATGAAGGAGAAGGCTCCGGTTATGTACTGCCAGGCTCTGTCGCTCCGGTCTTTCTTGCGGTACTTGGGTTCCACATATACTATGTCGTTCTGCTGCAGGTAGAAGCAGGGCGAGTCGAAGACGTCGCGGCTGCGCAGGTCATGCACGTACACCTGACGCTCGTCACCGATTTCCCGGATGACGGAGACCTTGTCCGCACGGGCGTTCACGGCGAGATCACCTGCCTTGGCGATGGCTTCCAGCAGGGTCACGCGGTCGCCGTCCACGCTGAATGTCCCGCTATGCCCCACGGCTCCCAGTACGGTGTACTTGAAGTTCAGGAACTCCACCGACACCAGTGGGTCTTTGATGTAGTCGCCCTCTATGATGCGGCTTCGTATAAGCTCAGTGACCCGGCTGACGGTCATGCCTTCCACATGGAGCTTTCCGAGAATCGGAAAGGTGATGTTCCCGTCTATGTCCACACGGTAGCCCTTTTCCCTCACTTCGGCGGATGCGTCCGAGGATTCTGTCACCTCGCCGTTTGAGGAGACCCTGATTCCGCCGCTCTGCACGTTGAACGGAATTGCCAGCTCGGGCTGTTTGCAACTTACGGTAATGCTCAGACGGTCGTCACGGTGGACCACCGCATCATGCCGGGTCTCGAAAGGATAACGCTCACCGGCACTCATGTTCTGGAGGTAAACGAAATCCTTACTGCTGCCGCAGGAAGACAGCACCAGCAATACAATCATAATACTTAAGATTGTCCTGCTTTCTTTCAGCTTGTTCATTGTTACTTATCGGTTTTTTGTTATTGATTTCGGATGTAACGGTTTTGTCAGCCTTGCTCCCGGTCCGGAGACAGGGAGGCGGCGCACAGCCTGGCGGCATTCTCGTCAGGGCGGCATTCCAGTTCGCCCACCTTGACACGGACGGCCACTTCCGACAGGAGGTCATACAGGCGGTCGCACATCATCCGGTCGCTCCGCATGACGGAGCATCCGGGCAACAGCAGTTTGAAGGCTTCCACATCGGTATGCAGGGAGAAGCGATTCTCTGCGCTCTGACGGAGACGAGCCACGCCTCCCAGTGGATACCTCAGGTTCTTGTAGCAGGGGGTCTTTCCGCTCCACGGTGTACCATAGACGGAGATGCCACCGTCTTCCACACGCACGGTCGGGTTGTCGTCGTTTAGAAGGAAACAGCCGGGAAAGCACCGCTGCCACAGGGCGGCATGGGTACTCTTGCCGGTGCCGCTTTTCCCCATGAAGAGGTATGCCATGCCGTTCCGCACTACAGCCGCCGCATGAACGGAGATACCGCCCTGCGACGGGATGGCAAAGGAATAGACGATGCGGAGCATCGAGTTGAGGGCTTCCGCCACATACGGGTCATTCCACAACAGCCGGAGACGGGCTGTACGGAAAGTGCGGTCGGCATACAGTACGTGTACCGGACCGTCTGACCGATAGTTCAGCTCCACGACGTACCCGTCCTTGTTAGCCGACAGCCGCACATGTCCCATGTCGTTCTCCGACACGTCCAGCTCTTGTCCGCTGTCTGCATCGGGGGCGAAGGTACCGCCGACCGTAAGGTGACACAGCGGCTCTCTGCTGTCTGTGCCTCTTTCCGTTCCTTGGTAAAACGGTACGAACGACGGCAACAGGCGACGTATATCCCACATGGCGGACAACGATACCTTGAGCAGGAACCCTGCCACTTCAAAATAATGTTCTCTCATCAGTTGATTTGTCCTTTCATCAGGGCAGCTGTCGTCCAGAGAATCTCTCCCGGCGCGAACCGGAGCGAGAAGCGCAGGTTACGCAGGAAGGCTCCCGCGGTGTTCCATTTGCGCTGCCATCCGGCATGGTTTTCCTTGCGTCCGCTGTTCCGGTACTGTCCGAAGTTGCCACCCCTGAGAATGATTTCCCGCAAAGGGTCGGCGGTGATGAGCCTTTCCTCATAAGGAAGGTCGCTCACCGGCATACCCAGGTCGTTCACTAGGAACGAGTGGAGCAGCCGGCTCCAGCGCAGGAGTCCGCAGTAGCGGTATGTCTCGCGTACCTCGTTGCCGTCCGTTTTGTCATGCAGGGTATGATAGGCACGTGCCATGTCGCAGAGCTGGCGGAGACCAATGCCTCTGCCCATAGCGTGTTTAAGTATATGAGTATTGAGCGACAGCAGGTTCAGTGCCGGAGCAGGAACAGCCACCACAGTGTGGCACTCCGTCTTAGGTGTTAGCCGGACATAGCTTCTGTCGCATTCCTGCTTTTTCACACAACTCTTCGTGAACGGGTTGCATAGGTCAGTCAGTTCGGGATGGTGCTCCACATCTATCCCGTTCCATTGGTAGGCGAGACTCCCGTCCGGTTTCTTCTCCGGATGGAGACCTGCCTCACACACCAGCATTTGGGCACGTTCACTTTCCTGCCGGTCGGTGAAGCAGAGGTCGATGTCTCCCGCCACTCTCAGCAGGGGATGATCATACAGGATGCCGACACCCTGACCCTTCAGCAGTATGGGGTGCAGCCCAAGCTCCCCGAAGAAGGTGAACAGACTGCACACGGCTTCGTCCATGTGCCGGTTGACGCGTTCGATGCGGTCTGCCTCGGCTGTCAGACGGAGCAATATCTCTTCCGCAGGAAGAAACTGGTCCGGCAGATGGTCCAGCCCACGATATACAAGGCCGGTGACCGTCTGTCGCCGTGCCAGATCCAGCACCTGGCACCAGTCCTTTTCCGTCAGGGCGGGAGGGAAAGCGGAGAGATCCGCTTCCTTTTCCCACAATCCCGCCCGCAGGAGAGCAGTCAGAACCGTATATTCTTCTTCGGATGTCATATCTTGCTTGTCTGTTTCTGTCAGTACTCTATCAGTCCGAATGTTGCCCATTCGTCCAACTGTCTTTCTATATCTTCCAGCAGCGTCTTCTCGTCCACCTCGTACACATCGTGCAACAGGGAGGCAAGTGTCTCTGCCGTAAAGTCTTTCCCTTCCGCAACTTCCCAAAGCCGGGCGGCGGTGCGGTTTAGGGTGAACACGTTGGTGAGGTTCACCGTGTCACCGGCATTCACTATCATGTGCCGGCTTCCTATCCTGCGCAGTTGCAGTTCTCGTTTCAGTCTCATGCTTTGTCTTTTGGGGTTCAGAATACTTTTCCCGTTATTATGGAGAGCGCGGTCTTCCAGATAATCATCAGATCCGACCACAGGCTCCAGGTACGCATGTACTCCAGATCCATGCGCAGTCGTTCCAGCATCTTTTCCATCGTGTTCGTGTAGCCGTTGTACAACGTGGCGTTGGAGAACAGCCCCGGACGCATCGCATACAGCAGCTCATACTGCGGATCGATGGATACGATGCGGTCGATGAAAAACTTGCGCTCCGGACGGTATCCTACAAACGACATCTCGCCCTTGAGCACATTCCACAGTTGCGGAAGCTCATCGAGATGATGACTGCGGAGAAACCGCCCCACGTGCGTCAGCCGGCTGTCGTCAGCCTCACAGAGTTGCGGGGTGCCGTCGGCCTCGGCTTCCACCTTCATCGAACGGAATTTGTACAGGGTGAATGCCTCGCCTCTGTATCCGATACGCTCTTGGGAAAAAATGGCGGGACCGTTGTCCTCCCGGCGGATACTCACATAAATAAGCAGAAACACCGGTGACATCAGGATAAGACCGATAAAGGCTCCGGCAATATCCATACAGCGTTTCGCTACCAGCGATTTTGTCTTTTGAGCGGTTGCTCTCATAGGTAAGACTGTTTCCATATCAACTATTTTTACCCCCCCCGTTTTATTTGTTTTAGTTTTGTTTATAATAATTAACAATTTGTTTAATCATTTTTTCTGCCGTGAACACCGATCTGTAGCGTTCATAGGCGTTTCGCGAATATCTCCGGTACGTTTCCTCGTCCTTCGTTATTTCCAGGATGGCTTCTGCCAATGCCTCTGGGTCTTTGGGCGGCATGTTCATCCCTGACACGCCGTGTTCGTTCACCCACGGCACACCGCTTTCAGGAATATCGGTCGCCACAACAGGCTTGCCACACGACATGGCCTCTATCTGCACGATGCCAAACGCTTCCGTTTTCTGCACGGACGGCAGACAGAACAAGGTACAGGCATGATAATAGGCGGGGAGGTCTTCCTCATGTATCCTGCCGAGCAGCTTCACCTTGTCGCTCACTCCGTATGTATCGATATCTCTTTCCAGATCATATCTCAAAGGCCCGTTCCCACCAATCAGTACGATATAGTCGTCCGGCAACAGCAGGGCGGCGCGGATGAGGTATTCAAAACCTTTATAAGGTACCAGTCGTCCGAGGGAGAAGATGATTTTCTTTCCCGGATATTTGGCGTGCACGATACTTTCCTTGTCAGGCATCGGCGGCACGGGACAGACACCGATGGGCAGACAGGCGCACCGGTCGGCCACCTCTTTCAGGTAGGGCGATTTCGTCAGGTAGACGGGAGTTGTCCCGAGGATAAGATCCGCACGGCGTATCAGCCACTGTTGCAGCGGACGGTAAAACCACAGCATACTTTTCTGCTTGATGATGTCGCTGTGCCAGTGCAGGATGACCTTCCCCTTGTACCCCGAGCAATACAGGGCGAGACAGGCCATAGGGTCGGGATGGTGTATATGCTGTCTCTTATACACATCTCCGAGCCCACGAGACTACGCTGCATCT
>ENA-OYXU01000297-OYXU01000297.1-human-gut-metagenome-genome-assembly--contig:-NODE-297-length-20840-cov-4.235314_pt1 | contig 20840 bp, 21 predicted proteins | sample MGYA00243243_ERZ653435 | MGnify/ENA primary metagenome ERZ653435 (study PRJEB26926, sample SAMN06165113) | human gut metagenome | biome: ENVO:00009003; feature: ENVO:2100002; material: ENVO:00002003... | reverse complement strand
AAGAGACAGAGTACACCGAGAACACCAATCTCAAGGGATGGGTCTTCACCATCATGCGCAACATCTTCATCAACAACTACCGCCGCGGCGCACGTGCAGCAACCGTAACCGACAGCACCGACAACCTCTTCTACCTCAACATATCGCAGGACAGCGGCCTCGACACACCCGAAGGCTCATACACGGCATCGGAAATCACCGATGCCATCAACGCCTTCCCCGACGAATACCGCGTACCGTTCTCAATGCACGTGGCAGGCTACAAATATAACGAGATAGCCGACAAGATGAGTCTGCCCCTCGGCACCGTGAAGAGCCGCATATTCTTCGCACGCAAAAAACTACAGGAACGATTCGCCGACTACCGATAGCGCCGCTTCACAGCACTACCGCCCGATTTTTCCGCCCTGCTATTGCCCATGCGCCGACAACGCATGGGCTTCTTTATATCATTTTTAACCAAATATTATTTGCTTTGTATAAAAAATGCACTACCTTTGCAACATGAAAACGAATTGCCTCGCCAACCTCAATGCCGGCGCCTGCTTCCTCCAACGAGTGGCCTACATATTCGTGTTCAAGCATCAGCAATCATTATTCCACAATATATGCTCATGACCCGTGCCCCACGTGTGGCAACGTCATGAGCTTTTTTATTACAGAACAACCGCAAACCTAATTTATAAACCAAAAAATCAAACTCTATGAAGAAATTTTTACTCTCCATGGTAGCTCTCCTCGGCATGGGCCTCGCAGCCTCCGCCGCCGAAGCAACATTCGACACCAGCAACCTCACAAATGGTGCAAGCGGAAATCTCGTTGGTGAGACAATCACCAACAACGGTGTCACCATCAAATTTGTAGCCGGCGACGGTGATTATCGCACAACCAATTCAGGCGCCCACATCCGTTTTTATCAGGGCGAAAGCATGGCTGTCACATCAACAGCAGCCGTGACCAAAATCGTCTGCACAACTGTTGCAAACTCCAAGGGCGCATTTGAGGTTAAAAAAGATGGAACAGCAGTAGGCACAATAGAAGGAACCGGTGTTGGCGCGGGCACCATCACCTGGACCGGCAATGTCACCGGCGAATTCGAACTTGTAGCTGTTAAGCAAGTTCGCTTCAGCTCCATCGTATTCACCGTAGGCGAAGGCGGCAGCGATCCCAATCCCGATCCCGACCCCACTCCCGATGCAGGCAACCTTGAAGAGACCTTCTTGAACGGCAACCTCGGCGACTTCACTGTCGACAACAAAGTTGTTGCCGAAGGATGGGACGGCTGGCGTGCCAACACCCGCACTCCCCTCTGCGCTATTGCCAACTCCTATGTAAACGGCGACAACCTTGCTGCTGAGAGCTGGCTCGTATCCCCCGAAGTAAAGCTTGGCTCCAACGCCTCACTCACTTTCGAGCACGCTTTTGGTTTCCATTTCCCCACTGCACAGGACGAATTCACCGTAGTTCGCATCCAGGCTAACGGCGGCGAATGGGAAGCTCTCACCATGACCAATTTCCCCGAAAAAGGCTCCGGCAACTGGACCGGTTGGGCTGCAAACGACTTCGACCTCAGCGCCTACAACGGCAAAACCGTGAAAGTGGCATTCTGCTACAAGAACGACGGCAACCAGAGCGTAGCATGGGAAATCCGCAACTTCGCTCTGAAGAGCACTTCCGGCATCGCCGACATCACCGTTGACGAGAACGCTCCCGTTGAATACTTCAACCTCCAGGGCGTACGCGTTGCCAACCCCGAAAACGGCCTCTACATCCGTCGTCAGGGCAACAAGGCCACCAAAGTCCTCGTGAAGTAAACCGCGCCTGACGCATCACACAACAACACAGGCCGCCGGAAGTTTAGCTTCCGGCGGCCTGTTGCTTTTTTTCGCAGAATGTTATCTGGACACCCTCATCCACACCGCATTCGCAAGTTTGGGCAGCAAGCGGCGCAAGCTGTAGAGCAGCGGGGCACGGCTCCCGTACTTGCGGAAAGCCCTGCGGATGTTGCGATGAGCCTTCATAATATTGCGCAAAGAGCCGTTGCTGGTACCACCATTGAGCATACGCACAAGCACCGCGGGGATATAGCGGCTGCTGATACCGTGTACCTCAAGAAAGCGATACATGAGATCGAAATCGGCCGAGATGGCGAGCGAAACATCAAATCCACCATACCGGTCAAAGCAATAGCGGCGTGCAAAGAACGTAGGATGGGCCGGTTGCCAGCCGCTGCGGAAAATGCCGGTACGGTAGGATGACCCGCGCCATATGCGCACAGGCCGAGACCGGTCGGCATGCGTGACGAATATCAGGTCGCCGAATACAGCGTCGACTCTACTGCTCAACGCCTCGTCGATGTAGCGGAGAGAGGATGCGTCATAGAATGTGTCTCCGCAGCCAAGGAAGCCTATGGCATCGCCCGTAGACAAGGCGATGCCCTTGTTCATGGCATCGTATATGCCGCTATCGGACTCGCTCACCCAGCGCACGCGGCCGGGATAATGTGCCGACCATTCATGCAGGAGGGACACCGTGGCGTCCTGCGAACCGCCGTCTATGACGACATACTCCCAGTCGGCGTGGGTCTGTTCCAACAGGCTGCCGAAAGTCTCGCCTAAGCCGTCGGCAGCGTTCAGCGCTGCGGTGACGATAGAAAGTTTCAAAGGTGTGACTGTTTTTTACGCCGATACTCCCCCCATAGAAGTCCCGGGAGCGTGCGTACAATCCACGCGCAACGACCCAGTTGCTTGCGGGGCTCACTGCAAATGCGATGTACAAACTCAAGATGGTGCTTCACCATCCATGCCGGCGCACGACGCACGTCCGTGCCGCTGAAAAATTTAAAAGCAGCCCCAACAGCAATCATTACGCCGTGGCTCAGATACGGTTTAAGCCGAGCCATGAACTGCTCCTGCTTCGGAGCGCCAAGAGCAATCCACACAATCTCGGCGCCGTCGGCCTCTATCATGCGCGCTATGCTGGCATAATCAAAATCGTCTACACCGCAAAAGGGCAGCTCCACAAACCGCATATCAGCGACAGCCGGATTTATGTCGGTGAGTGTAGCTTTCAGCCCGTCAAGCACCTTCTGCTGTGTGCCCATGAATATCATGCGATACTTGCCGTCGGCCACAATATCCCGGAAAATCTGACTTCCGCAATACTGACTGCACTGCCGACCATAGAGCCACTTGATGTATAGAGGCACATAGCTGCTGTCGCAGATAGAGAACATGCCCCCGTTTATGACATCGAGATACTGCGGCTGCCGGTTGGCCGTGTTCAGGATCACGCCGTCGGCCACACATATGTAATCAGCACCGGGCTCAGCAAGACGACGCGCTATGGCACCATGAACCGCCTCCCGTTCAAATTCATAACGTATGTTGAAGTAGGTTTCCATTGAAACACTATACTATAGATTTACAATCTTTTTCCCAACAAAAGGAAGGACAGAATCCGCGATTTCTGAATCAATTTGATAAGCTCCAGGCATATGACAATCGTCAGAAGCGACCACAGCAGATATATAGCCGTTGCGCCACGGGTTATGTTGCCCAGCAGCGGCTCAAACACCTCGGGAAGGTAAAACAGGGCATGCATACAATAAATGCCCAATGATACGGTCCCTATCCATGCACAGAATTTTATCGCCTTGTTGCCGGAGGACTTGCTGAAGATCATCTGAAACAGCAGCATCCAGAACAAGGATGCACTTGCGCCCATCAGTAAGAATTTTGAATAATTTACAACGTCGGGAGTGAAGCCCAGGTAAGTAAATTTATAGTAACCCAACAGGTAGCACAGCGTCATTATGGCACCGGATGCCATAAGATACCAAATCAGCCGCCCCTTGATTCTGCTCACGAGAATGCTGTAGGCATAGCCAGCCCAAAAGAACACTATCATCATCCGCGTGAAATTCACATTCGGGAGTACAAGAAACAAAGCTATACATGCCAGAGCAGCAACTATTTTATTTTTCAACAGCCAGACTGCCACATAACCTACAATCAGATACAGGAACAGACATTTCAGATACCAGTACCCACGGAGAGGGCCTCCGGCCTTAGCCCACAACGCAATGATTTGCAGTGGTTTACCCCCCCCATCAGAGCTGCAGCAAGCACTTGAAACGCCAGCAGAATGAGCGACCACGACAAAAGGGGAAGCAACAGCGTGCGGCACTTCGTGACAAACATCGACCGGAAAGGCTTGTCAAGCGTATAGCCGAAAAACATGCCACTCAGCATCATGAACAGCGGCATGTGAAACGAGTATATCCATCTGGCAATCGGAGCATCGTAATGCTCGGCATCGAATGTGGTGACAATATGCCCCACAACTACCAGGGAGATAGCGAAGGCCTTGAGAAGATCAGGCCACAGTATACGCTTGCTTTGTGTCATATATGAATTTTATTTGTTATTGGCAGAACGCGCCAGACGCCAACTGCATCTCAAACAACATTATAATTGCGAGGTCAATAAATTCAATTCGCTTAGCCATAGCCGGAGATTTGAATTGAATTTATTGATATACAGTTGTTTACGCACGCAAATTGGGGGGGTGATTTTAATGACCTTCATAATATTTCGAGTAAGAACGCTCAGAGCATAACCAAGAGAAATTGACAGAATAAAGACCGCCGGAACCGCAGCCCACATAGGCATATAGTGCGTCAGCGAGTAGTGCCCCAGACAGAACGCATGGTGCACAAGATAAATCTCAAACGATATGCCTGAGATAAAGCCTACCCATGCCGACAGTCGATTACGGCTGAACACCAGGGGCGCGCAGGCAATCCACAGAACGGCATTAACTGTTATCGACAGGAGCACAGCCACAGGCGAAAAGTCGCGCATGCCGAACTGATAAGCCACGATTGAGCCAAGGTTCGTCAATAGCAGTAGGCAAATAAGGCATACTCGCCCGAGCCGCTGCACGGCCGCGACGAGCCGCCGACCGCAATAAAACATTGGCGGGAACAGCGCCAGCACGACTGAAGGATATATGAAGAAACGCGACAGCCAGCACATGCCGCACCCAGCAGCAAGCATCACAAAAAGATAGCACGTCCAGAAACGGATTCCGCGCCCGCTGAAAACGGGGAGGAAAGCCATCATGGCTATCAGGACGTAGGACATCACTATGCAGCTCATGAACCAGAGATGCCCGAGCTGCGGCAACGGCGCAATATCCACGCGCGTGGAGGGCACGAACCAGTTAAGGAACAAATAGTGGCCCAGCACCTGGCGCGGAGTAAGATACCATGCGCCTATCAGGAATGCGATCAGCAGGAATGCCAGTGTAAGAAATACATAATAAGTTGGCACAAGCCTAAGCAATCTCGATTTCAGGAACGAAACCGGACCTTCCTTTATACTCTCGCTATGCCGCAGCCCCAGCAGATAGGCCGACAGCAGCAGAAACACTGACACGTATGTGCCACCAAGATAAAATCCCAGCGCAGCACTTATGCCGAAACCCTGGCACACATGGCAAAACACAATCATTACTGCCGAGAATGCCCGCAGCCAGTCATAGGAATAATCTCTATTCTTCATGAGCTTTTACCGACTTGTAAATTTCAACCATCTTGCGGGCCTTTGAATCCCACGTTAACGACTCTCTGTTCAGTAAAATATTTGAAGATATATCATTAAGAATATTTCTGTTTTCGTAAATATTGAGAAGGTGTCCTGAAAAATCATTCACCGATTTTTCAGGATTTGAAATATCAACTGTGATGCCTGCAAAATCCTTTACAATTGGGCCAAAACCACATGTACTAAAACACAGAATAGGTAAACCAGCTGAGATAGCCTCAAGTACAACTGTGGACGTTGCATCCATGATTGAAGTGAAGAACAGCAAATCAGACTGAGCCATGTACTCTAAAATCTTTTCATGAGGAACATTGCCATGCCAATAACACTGCTTCCCTATACCTCCATATTCGGCGATAGATTTCATATCCTGAACCACTGCATCATCACCGGTTCCACAGATATGAATCTCGATATCACGTTTACCCGTAGCAATAACAGATTGCAGGGCGAGAGGCAATTGCTTACGAAAATCAAATTTCCCAACCCAAATAAGTTTAAGCGGTTCTCCTGCAACGCTTTTCTTCTTTTTGATGTTGGAATCTATATTCACCCCTGTTTCATTAATAAGAACGCTATGCTGATGATACAATTCCTCAAAGACATTCTGCACTCCTTTTACGGCAGAAATTAAAGCAGATGAATTATTAATTGCTCCACGCACAAGAGAAGAGTGCTTATACTGAATCTTATTCAGTCTGTTTTTCAGTTTATTAAATAGCCGTTGTTTAAGCGGGGCTCCTTGAAGATACGATACAGGTATTAAATCCATTCCGCCGACCGGTCCCCATACGAAAGGAATACCCTTTATTTTCCAAAGGTTGCCCGGCTCGCGGAATCCAATCATATTCAGTTGATGGAGCACATCGATATGCTTAGAGGCAATAATCTCGCGTGCTTTGGCCTCAGACCGATGCTGCCAGCGACGATAGTACCAATAAAAGCGCCAGTCGCCCTGATCCCAACACATGCTGCGCACTTTGGGGGGCACCGGAAGATAATGGAACGTGATATTGTCACGCTGAGGCAACGATTTAAGAGCCTCTTCTATCTCCTTGCGCCATTCGCCCTCGGTTATCACATCCAGATGGCAATACCTGGCAAGATTGATCACCCAGTTCCATCCCATCCCCTGCTCGCTGCCCCAGTTGGGTGCAATCGCATAGGCGTTGACAAGTATGTTCAGCATAGTCAGTTCTCTTTAACGATTCTATTTCTGGCCGTGGCAAGTATATCGTTCAGTTGCTCCTCGGACTCAACTTTCCCGCCGTTTTCTATTCCAAGCTCCTTCAAAAGCCCGGAAAGCAATTCAGCATTATAGTCACGGGCAGCAGAATCAGCCGCGACAGGACAGCGTAGCGCGAGTTCATCCTTATAGGAGATTATCGGTTGATATAGTTTGAAGTACGACTGCCCATATGCGCCCTGAAACTGCTTGAGATGAGGGCGGTTATAACCGTTGGCGATAATATTTTCACGCGAGATGCCCGGATATTCGTCAATATAGACTATCTTACGTACGCCTATCTGATATAATTTTTTGCAGCATAGTTCGCAGGGACTTGCTGTAACGTAAATAATACCCTCATGGAGCGCCTCGCCTCCATATTTGGCCATCTGCAATATGGCATTTTCTTCGGCATGGAGAGAGCGCGTATGCACCTGATTTTTCTCATGCTCAAATTCGTTATGCAGACTTTTGAAGCAATAAGAATGAGGAAGACCATTCATCAGACCCGGAGACGTTCCGAGATGCAGATTGCGATATTTTTGCAGCACTTTACTGCCAAATGTCTGGCCGTCGTTATATGGCTTACAGTTGCTCAACTCAAAAGAGCTGTATACATAGCGACGAATCGAAGGCACATCGCCATTTCCGGTGGCCATCACCGGGAGCTGGCGCAAAGCACATGGAAGCTGTCCGTAAGGCACATCGTTCCAACCGATAGAACGGATGGTGTGCGCCTTGTTGGTGATTACGGCACCCACCTGCCGAGACAGGCATCCGCTGTTAAACTTTGCGGTATATGCCACTACCATGCAGCGCTCCTCGCTGCTCGGGGTAATAAGTCCGGGATGCAGAATCAGAGTGGCAAACTTCATCCACTGCTCAGTCATGGAGTAGAACTGCGCCACATCGCCGCCGGCACCCTCCCGGTTGGAGATATGTATCTCAGCATCGGCCATGCATTGACCAAGATTCGGAGCGAAAAACCAGCCGCACTCAAAATCCTTGTCCTCGCGTTCCTGACGGTCGAGCTTCAGGATTTTGGCCACCTGCTGTTCAATGACTCCGCGGTCGGCATTAATCTCCTCATGCGTGGCATAGCGCCTCTCCAGACGTCGGCGCAGATGGGTCTGCACGGCGTCCTCCTCATGTACGGCAACAAAATAAAAAGCCGAGTATCGTTCCTTCAGGTATTTTGCTTCCAGCGAATTGCGTATCTTATCGATAACGATGCGACAACCACCGTTGCCTGCAAAGTTCTTACGATAGCACTTAATGAGGCCATTAATGAGATTGGCGATGCAGTACAGATGCTTGCCGTCATTGATTTTCCGGCTACTCACGTCGCGGCTGCTCACCTCAGGGTCGCCCGTCGCACGAAGCACATAGCCGAGGCGATGGAAGAAGAACATGGTGCAATATGCATCCATGCGCCACATAAGGTCGGTCAGTTCTCCGACGAATTTATTAAATTCACTGTCTTCCTTAAAGAATGGCTCAAGGTTATCCCATGAAAGCTCGGCATGCAAGACATTCCAATTTACATCCAGGTCCCGGACTTTCTCATCAAAATGCTCCCACGGACATGCGGCTCCCGAGCCGGCGTAATCGCCGTCATAGGTCCTGCTCGGCCTGTACTTGTCCTGAAACAGACCGAGCAGTTTTTTCTTGAAATCCTCGATACTGACCGACTTATCCCGCAGCTTCAGCACAGAATAGTACAGCAGCACATTTGAATATTTGATTACCCTGAAAGGCTTGATGTAGGCACTGGCAAAGTCGTGACAGATAGCGTATTTACGGGCAAAAATAGATGCGGCGATAATGCGATGGTTGTTATGTCCGCCCGTCATTATCGCCTCATTATCGGTGTCGGCAGGACTTCCGACCGACAGTTGCGCCGGCACACGCAGATCCGGCCACTCTGCGAACGGCCTGCTCATTATATCGGCCAGACGAGTGCAACCGGTGCCGGTATAGCCGGTCAGCGCTACAATCGTATAATTTGCCCTGTCGTTATACAGGGCATCAAGCATAGCCCCGAAATCCTTAGGCTCTGACATGCTGTATCCTTTTTATACTATTATCTTGTTCCATTCCTCCGGGATAATGTCCGGCCAGCCGGGACCGTTCATCCAGCGCGAAGGCGCCATAACTACCTTCCCGGGATTCTGATTCAGCCACGCGCCCCACCAGGAGAAAGACGAATTGGCTATGATGTTATGCGAGCACAGGCTCATCAGCTGCATGTCCCTGAAGCTGTCGGCTCCGCTGTTCCAATCCACATACTCGGCAGGCAGACCGCCAAGCAACTCGCCGAAGTTTTCACGACACCAATGTGCATCGTCGGAGAAGACAATTACCAACTCCGGCTGCACGCGTGCAAGCATGGCATCCATCGCCCGCCTGTAGTAATCCATAGTGCATATGCCGGACGTATTAGCGATTTTCAAGTAATCGCCACGCCGCACATGCACCGAGAGCGACGTACAGCCACCCAGCCGCGCAGCCAACGCGGCATTACGCGATCCAGGCTCGAAGTCGGGAAACCGGAAGGCACGACGCACAGCTCCGGCAGCATGGCGGAAATATCGCTCGGTCTGCCAGTAACCCTCAAGCAGCAAATCATCGCAACACTCCATCAAATCCGGCATGAAGGCCATGTCGCGACCTTCCACCACCATCGACCGGCGGCGTGGCAACACACGGCTGCCAAGCTGCCACAGCCGATAGTGAGGCAAAGGCCACGCCACGCGTGCCACCTGCGCCTGCGGTGCCTGCGCTATGGAAGTTCCGAAAATTCGCTGTAGCTCATAGCCGTTATGCAACGGGTACCCATTCATGCACGATGCGTCAATCCACACCTGCTCGTCAGGATGCGCCTCACGCAGCGCCACAGCCAGAGCATACTGGAACATCTGGTTGCCAAGCCCTCCGAAAATCCGGACAATCTTCATTCTTCAAATATATTTTGCTATTTCATCAAATTCGAATAAATATTATCCAAATATTTATTAACGACATCTAATGAAAAATGTTCCTGCGCATAAAGATAACCGCCGTGACTGACATCTGTTCTAAGTTGTTTGTCACCAATCAGCCTATCCAATTGCGAAGCAAGACTTTTGGCGTCGCCGAAAGGAAAAGTAAGGCAATTACGATCTTCCTCTATGACATCAGGCAAGCCTCCTACGGGTGTTGTCACCACAGCTATACCATAAGACCAGGCCTCCAATACAACCATAGGGAATCCCTCTACATATGAACACATACAGTAAATCGAAGCGTCGTGAAACCGCTGTGTTTTCTGCTTCCCGACCACATAGCCGGTAAACTCGACGCAATCACTCACATTCATATCTTCGGCCATGCGCTCATATTTTGCAATGTCTCCACTGCCCATAAATGAGAGTTTCCAATCCGGATACTTATCCTTCAATAAGGACCAGGCCTCCAACAACAGATCGGGCGCTTTGTTGTCATGTATTGTACCCGCAAAGATGATAAGCTTCTTTTTTTCTTCCGCCGGAACCGGTGGCATCACCTCGCAAGCATTGTATAACACGTCGGTAGGAACCTTTACATCCTTATACGAGTCCTTTAGCAACGCTTCCCACCGTCGAGCGAGCAACAATATCAAGTCGGCGCGTTTCAGCCACCATTTAAAATACTTGTTGCCGGCATACGGGACAAGCTGATTGCCAATATGAACCTCCAGTATGACTTTTTTGCCATATAGCTTTGCGACCATCAGTTCCGGCAACTGTATAAGCAGAGTAATGCCGGGTACCATATGAAAGTGAATAATATCATATCGCCACATTATCACCGGCGCCAGAAATGCAGCTTTTATAGCTTGCCATAATTTCCAAAACGCCCCGCGCTGAGTCTGGGTACCAAGCCAATAGCAGGAATACTTTTCCCATACCGGCATTTTTTTTATCAATCTGATAACCGATGATATTCCTCCTCCCGATTTTTCGGAAGTTCCTATCATCATAACTTTGGGCTTGTTTTTACTCATTGAGATTTATCAAATCACCATGGTTTCACTATCTCTTGCCAATTATAGTCTGTTTCCTTAAAAGTCTGAGACCATACATGGCTCAAACATTTTAACACATAGGCCGAAAACACTATAATTAAAAATACTATCACCACATTCAGCGGGAAAAGCTCCGTCAATGGCCAGTTCCTAATTATTATCGGCTGAACTATATATATTTCCAGACACAAACCGCCTACGAACCGAATAAATGCATAACAATATCTATTACTATACAAGCGTTCGGCAAAAGACGTTCGACATAATAGATAGATACAGACAGTTACTCCAAGCTGCGGCATTATAATCAGTGGGCGGAAAAAATCACATTGCTGAACTGTATTTACATAGTGCATAAAGATATAGTAAGTTGCCGCTGAACCGATAAGTCCGGCCAATAGCATCACTATCCTTTTCGTGCTGCTATCGATGGTTGTTGAGGCAACGGCATTTTTTCTCCCTAACATTGCACCCAACAGCATCGGAATGAAATACAGGCTCCACTGCCATTTATACATTGCATCGACATCACTTTTGTCCACAAACGGATATGCCGTCCAGCACAATAGCAAAACGCCGGCCGACACCAACAGCAGAGGGCGAATACCCCCCCCCCACAAGCTTCTTTATGCCATAAAACAACACGTAAAACACCATTATACACGTGACAAAGAATCCACCGCCATATAGCAATATTTCCGCCATATTCATATGGCTGTGAAAAAACAGAGCCATCAGCAATGCCCATGAAAAAACAGTAGGATAGATGCGGCTGATACGACGCTTGTACCAGTTTGCAAAATTCAATTTTCTTCGGCTTAGCAGCAACGTGTATCCGGAACAAAAGAAAAACAGGCAATCGCCGAAAGAACCTCCGGTTGCCAATACAGCATAATCGCCATACACATTTTCAAAATGAGAATGTGTAACCAGCAATGCAGCCAGGCATTTCAATATATCGATGCTGTAATCTCTCGGTTTATCGGAATTCATCTCAGACTCTCCAGATATTCTCTTGTAAATCTTTTCTCTTTAGAATATAGGATTCGTTCATGTTCAAGAATTTCGTCCACAGTAAATCTGTACTTGAGTACTTTGGCGGGAACGCCTCCCACTATCGCATAGGGGGGCACAGACTTGTTTAGCACGGCACCTGCTGCTATTACAGCACCACGACCTACAGTAACACCGGATAATATGGTGACATTTATACCTATCCAGTGATCGCCCTCAAGCACTATATCTTTATCATCATCACTATTTTTTTCATAATCTCCGTCAAACATATAATGTCCGACTTTATTGAATCGGTGATTGCCGGTTATGGCTTTAAAATATGGGGCAATTTCCGTCCTGGGTCCTATGACTATCTTAGCTTCCGTTGCATATATAACTGCATATCGTGCAATTCTTATGTCATTCGAGAAAAAGAAATTTTCAACGCCCTTAAACACTGATGTGTTAGGTTTCAACATAACGTTCTTGCCGCATTGGCCCATATTTTTTTTTATAAAATATGCCCACAAGGAATCCATTATAAAACCGACTCCCGATATTGCTTTTAAAACAATCGCTGATAGTTTCATTTATATTTTCCGTAGAAAATCATGCAGTTGTTTCCCACAAGATTTATAATTAAATTTAGTCTTCCCCAATTCATAACCCGCGAGGCCTATGCGCCGTGCTTTTTCCGGATTCTCGGCTATCCACCGGAAGGAGTCGAAAAAACCGGCAGATGAATATTCTCCAATCACAATATTTTTCCTGTCAGTGAAGTAATGCGGCATTTCACCGACATTATTGGAGATTAATGTTGCGCCTGAGGACAAATACTCTGCGATTTTTTGACTGAAACGAGCTTTATCCTGCTCGAAATCAGGATTTAGAGCCACTACCAACCCCGAAGCTCGACAATATAAAGCCTTCAGCTCATCATAAGGCAGACCGGACCTAATATCAACAGAGTTAGAACATCCATTTTCGGCGACAAACTCTGATACGCGTGAACGGGCCTCCTTTCCCCCCGATAATATAAGCTTCATCTTGTAGTCCGGAAAAGACTCATGAAACTTCATAAACCCGCGGAGCACTATCTCTATGACACGGCTGTACTCGGCAGACACACAAAATGCGAAATATTTTTCGGGACTACTAAATGGTGCTTCTGTCGAGAAATCGGCAAGAACCGGCACCTTCAGATATGGCTTTTTGAATTTTTGTATTTTATCAATAATATATTCGCTTATTGGCAGAATTGCATCTACCTTATGGCCGAACACTTTGGAATAGCGGTGCGCCAGCCATCGACGTATTTTATTGCGATTTCGGAAAGTAGCCAACCATTCATGGGCTATAACGGCCACCTTATACCCGGCTTGTCGGGCAGCGCGCATCTCAAGGCGATAATACGGCAGATAGGGAGCCTCAAGCACGACCACATTCTGAGTGTCAGACTGATGCCATCGCTTCAAGTCGGAAACGAGAAGTCGATAATTGAAAAGCGGATTAATATACCAATTATGCCTGCACGGATAGTCCACTACCTGCCCGACACCAGGCACTTCTGCATATTGCGGCGCCTGCAATCCGGCCTTACCATTAGGTCCATTGTGAATATAGCACCTGTCGCCGGCCTCTGTCAGACCTCTGGCCATGAGCTCGACCTTTGTATTACATGCCGAGAATGCATAGCCATAGCCCTGCGTACAATCCAAAAATACGATGTTCATTTCAGTTCACGAATAACACGGCAAGGCACACCGGCCGCAACTACATTGGCCGGGATGTCGCGGGTCACGACACTACCGACGCCTATTATTGAATTCTCCCCAATCGTCACACCTTTCATAACCTTGACTCCATAACCGAGCCATACATTGTCAGCAATTCTTACGGGGCTATCCTCGCCGGCGCGCGGATCACCTGTGTGCCAGTCAGTATCAGTAATCAGGGTGTTGGCACCGCATCTCACATTGCTTCCAATCTCAATCTTCAAGGCAGCAGCTATCACCGTGCCGGAAAATCCGCAATTGTCGCCAATCTTAATCTCTGCCTTTCGAGAAAGAGTAGAGACCATGCAAAGCGAATATACTCCTATGAGGTTGGATGTGTGCGACGAATTGAAAATGGCATTACTACCTATACTGATTTCTGATTCCGGCAGACGGCGAAATACTGCCCGGCCATAAAAACGTGCCCCTTTGCCAAGCCGGACTCCCCACCAGACCGCCCGCAGGCGGCATAGTGCAGTCGAAATCATCCCCGACAGGTTGATTCCCAATATATTGAAATAGTGAGGATGCAAGTACTTCATTCCTCTACCGCTATTTTTTTATAAATATCCAGCATCCTGCGGGCATTCACTTCACCGTCGTGGCGCACAGACGCAGCGGCAATCTCATTCCGCGACAAGGAGGAGCTAAGCTTATCGTCACCGAAAATACGGCATACAGCCGAAGCAAGCATCTCTGTTTCCTCAAAACGGTACATCAGTCCGGTAACACCGTGCTCCACCATATCCGGCACTCCGCCGACATAAGATGCTACAACCGGGCAACCCATCAGCTGGGCCTCACCAAGAGAATTTGGTGAATTTTCAATTGCAGACGGACAGACAAACACATTTGCCATACGGTATTGCTCCGCCATCTTCTCTGCATTGATCATGCCCGTAAAGTGTATCTTATCCTGAAGGCCATATTTATCTATCAGCGCACCGATATAACTTGCATACGTCGTCCGCCTCAATTTATCTCGCAAAGTGGAACGACTCAGAAAATCGACTCCCGCTACAAAAACCTCTGTGTCCGGATATTCCCGCAGAATAAGTGGCATAGCCTCAATCAGCCTGTGTATGCCCTTAATCGGTTTGGCTGCCTGACTGAGGAAAATACGATGCCTTTTGCACTTTCCGATTGTCCACTTTTCTGTATTATAGAATGGTGCACGAAGGGTCTCATTACAGAAATGATACTCGGCTTTGGGATTTATAGCCCATGCATGGTCCTTATCCCAGGATGTACGTCCTATAATATGCGAGACTGTCTGCAGAAGCTCTTCCTCCAGTCGTCCCTGACATTCATATTTTTTCTGTTCGCGGGCCGGGGTAGACGCCACGAACGTGTCATAGAACGTACGATGACGAGAAAAAACTTTAGGAGAAATTCCGCCGGCATAATATCGCGCTATGCGCGATATTATGCCCTGCAGCGAGACCACGCATCGGTTCTTGCCTACGTTCTTGACGTAGGCAAGTCCGTGAGGAAATTCGCTACCGTGTATATGCACAATTTCCGGTTTGAAACGCTCCGCAACCTCTTTCCAGTACTTTTCTATCGAGGCGTCGTAACCATCCTGATATACGACGCCAGGCAAGGCATAGAAAACAAATCCTCCGGCCTGAACTTCCTCCAGGCCATTGGCGCTTCTGTCGCGTGAGGCTATAGCCAGCTCAATCGTCGGGTCGAGCTCCTTCAGCTTAAGAGCAAGCGACCGCATCCAGCCACCCGTGAATACGCCTGGAAGCCCTTTGCTTGTATAATATTCTTCAAATAGGGTATTTGTTATCCATAAAACTCTCATAGGCAATCTATATTCCGTTTACCAATAGCAACCGCCTTCGACCTGGGAAGCTTTTGTCGGTCGTTCTTCGGCTTCAGGCGACACCCAATGCTCATTATACAAATCTCGGTAGCAAGAATTTTTATAATCAACGGTCCATCTGCGTCCCTTGATTCCGAACATCAGCTGTGTTCCCCCTCCCATATGAATCGCTTTTTTTCCGAGTTCTTCTTTTATAAAACCGGCCAAAGGCAATCCGTAGGCTCCACAACCTAAAATAGCGACATCAAAGTCCGTACCTGCAATGGCAGTCTTCATATTGTCAAGAGCCTCAAACCAATCATTATAGGGTGTAGACTCCCCAGCGATGCTCTGCACGGCTTTTATTACCTTCAGATTAAAATCAGGCAATATATCATTGTTGGCGAAAAGCGATTTTCTTTTAGCGTATTGCTTCTCTATCGTATGTTTAAAAGGATGCACTACAAGCACATTTTTCCCTTCAAGCGTCTTAGTCCATGGCCTGTCAGAAAAGAAAGGATAAAGCGATTCCAACTGAACCATCTTGCATGACGGCGAAAAGGGAAGGTATTGTTCGTAATGCTCAAATCTTCCGCATACATCCATCATAGGTATATAATGCAGATACATTTCGGCAAACCTGTCAACGAGTTCTAATGTTACACCGCCTTTTGCAAAAAATCCTGCATTTTTCTGCAATTCGAGAAATGGTCTACCGGTGTCCCACCAGGGCATACGGGCATTATCTGTTATATATCCCCAACATCCTTTAACTTTATTTAACAAACGGGGGGGGTAGGAATGCATATCTTATTGTGCACTATAGCACCCTCAACAGTTCCGATGCGACCAACAAAACAAGGGGACTCCTGCGATAAAAGGTGGAATAGTGTGTCATTAGCATAAATCCATTCCTCATCAGACGGCCAACTCCACCGCGGAAATTGTTTTTTTGTTGCAGAACGATATGCTTTGCGAAGTGCTTTTAGCAATAAAGTTTTCATCCTTCCAGTATCAAAAGAATTGTTTTTGAATCTCCCTGTTGCTCATTCGTCTCACTTTCGGACTCATACACAACACAACCATCATCCATATCACAAGGAACTTTATACTGAACTCAAGCCAACCGAACGGGTAAAGTTCCAGCACACTTACAAAAATGAAGAACCCTCCGGCCTTACACAGCATATTGGACGATTTGAACATACCCTTATATGCCGGAATCAACAACAATACAATATATGTGAAAGCCAAAAGGTATCCACCTTTAAGCACGAGATTATAGAAACCTGTTTCTGAGCCGAAACGCCAACCCTCCCAATAGTCAATCTGAGTAATCGGGAAATAATAACGTCCATTCAATCCTTTACCGAATATCAGCTGCCAGTCATTCATTTGACTCATTAGAGCCTCATCCACATTCGATCTGTTATCCTGCATACCACGCAAGAACAGATAATCGAACCAATAGCTATTAAGCACGAAATATATAGCCCCGGCAAGTAATAGCAATATAAAAGCCTTATAAATTAATCCGGTGGCCTGTCCGTACCTATGTTCCTTATTCTTGTACCAAAAATAAATGGCAGCCATAAAAAGAATCACCGAAGTAAGACTTGATCCGCGCCGGCCTGCAATCATATTGATTAGTATCAGGGTCAGTATACCTAACATATTGCGTCGCCATATTTTAGGCGTCAAATAAGCCACCAGCAATACAGCAAACGCAAACGGAGCATATAGTCGAAACTGAACACCGGACTCGGAAAAATCAAAATCTTGCCCTGTACGTGCCGCTATCGATGACGCAAGTATAGATCTGAAAAAGATCACAAAAATGATTAATGATGCTATTGCAACCCACGAAGCATATTTTGTGAATTTATCAAATTTATAGCATTGCCATGGAATCCAACATACGAGAGGCATAAGATAAGGCAACATATAATATTTATCAAAAATATGAAAATTAATCATGCCTTGTGTACTGATCCATGGCATTTTATAGTCCACCATATACCCCCTTGCGATCATTATCAAGCACAAAAGCAAATAGAATTTAAGCAACAAACGGTAGTTAGGAGGCAGATTGGACTGTATCGACCCTTTTGTGCTGATAAAGCCCTTCAGAATATAATACCATCCAATTACGCCCAATATGAAATTAGGAATATTGCTCGCTGTAAGCAAGCGTGATGCCCCTCCTAATGTAAAAAGAGTGAATCCCAATACTATGGATTCAAAACCATTCGCCTTCATATTGAGTGTATTTCCTGACATCAATTATATCTTGCAGAAAACGTTCTTGAGATTACTGTAGTATTTCTCCTCAAAGTACGGAGTCAACTTGTAATCCAAATTTTTTCCTTTGAGCGAATTGTACATCCCGTATGCCTCATCAAGACTGTCGGCCACTTGTACGTAATCGTCATAGACGCCCTTAAACCAATCGGCGCCGGTCACAACCTTATGGTCGGTAGTCTTGATTATAATCACCGGAGTTCCTGCTGCAAGGGCAAATATAGTACCATGATAGCGGTCGGTAATAACAGCCTCGAAATGAGAGAAGTATTCTATCTGTTCCTCGATGTATTTCTGACGGTTATTGCGGAGTTCGAGAAACGGAACTTTAATAGTAGTATCGGTTATTGTAACCGATGTCTGTTTTTCCAGTTTTTTTACAAGTATGTCCAGCTGTTCGTTCGAATAATATTTTTCTCCGTCGTTTCTGCGACACAGACACACACCATGCCTGGAATTACTGAATTTGAAAGTGCCTATCAAGCTGGTAACAATGTCAGGATACAGCTTTACGGACACGTCGGGCATCATCTCGCAGGCTGTGCCATACGACACCTCGTCTCGAGCAAGAAAAAGCATACTGTGTGCCCGGTTATATATCTCGGCACTTCGCTGCTTATTCTCCTCGTGCACGAAATATATCGTCTGAGGCATCATAAGAATATGCGCATCCGGGAGAGACTCGATGACCATACGGTGCATCAAGTCATGCACACCACCCAAATCCTGAGTAGTATAACCACTTTGGAATACAATTATATCATCCTTACGGTAAGAGTCACTCAATAGCTTCAAAAAACCATATCGCTCATCCACAACAGTATCAGCCTCAATTTCTATTAGTTGGCTGTCCGGAAAATTCTTCTCAATCCAGCGATGAATGCAATAATATTGAGCCATATCGCCGAGATTAGAGTGAGCCGTTATGCCAAGATAGAAAATTCTGTGACTACTGTTCTGCATAATCTCGTCTCTGACCCTCAGCACGTCATGCTTTATGAAATTGCTTTTACGGTTTTCACGTAGACGCCTTAATACTGGGCCATAAACAGGCCTTAGTATATTCTTTAAAGACGAAGTATTCATTTTTTCAGATAAAGTGAAGTAGGTAAAATCATTTTAAGAAATATCCTGACCTTGTCTTTAAAAGTCCTCCTCATAACAATGGGTGGATAATATTTATCCAAAAGATCATCAAGCGTTTTTCCTGAAATATATTCTTTCCAAAACTCATCACGATTGTTCGGACAAGGTTGAGGCGAATTCAGATTCTGATTACAACTTGCAGCATCCTCATATGTCCTTTCATCCAGCACAAGTCGATTGGATATGGCCTCTAATATATGCCGTCCTTTCTGTGTATTGATAATTATAACAGAATTCCCTTTTTGATAATCTCGATATCTCAGAGAATGAGGATTATAACCCCAATAATCGCCTATAGTAATGTCTGATACTCTCTCTTTCCCTGCATATTCACAGCCAAAACAATTTGGACGCAAAGTATAGTTTTCCACAAAACTTCGGAAAAATGGATCTTTAAAAACAGAAATTCTATAACAACTACCGTCTTCAAAAGTATATTTAGTAGATGTGAACAACTGATCAGGTGTTTTTTCACGTGATTTCATGTCCACAACTTTCCGGTTATACCGCTTCTCTATAGTGTTGATTCTGTCGCGTAAAGTCAGTTTTGATGGAACTCCATGACAAATCAAATCTACGGTCATCAAGTTGTCATATTCTTTACCAAGAAAATTTTTCAAAGCAGCTACCTGACAGGGTGTACCTGTAAAAAGAACAGATTTCCCACTGTTTAGCAGTCCACGTATTTCTTTGAAGCAATCACCCGTGTCGCTATGCGAATAACGGCTACCCTGATATAGAGATAGTTTATTGACATCATTTGTAACAACATGTTTTGTACATTTTGAATCAATATCCCAGCTTGCCCCACAGAAATAGCCTCCCGAACCTACAACATATTGTGATAATAGATACGAGATACCTCCGGAATTGCTCGTTTTCCTATCATCTGCATCTTTATTCCATCCGGCATAAACCTGTATGGGTGTATGCTTTGATACAGGGGTGACGGAAGGACATTTTTTTTGACATAAACCACAATCAATGCATAAATCATTATCAACGATAGGATATATGAAGCCCCTCTCGTTTTCAACCATTGATATGGCCTCCTTAGGACATATCTGTTTACAGGCTTGACAACCTGTACATTTATCATACGGACATATTATATCCATGTCAGGTATTGCTCTTTATTTTAGTCAGTATCGCCTTTCTAATGTAACACTTTTCCGCATTCGACAACCCAACAAAGTAAATAATTGCCGTACAGACCAAAACTATACTTCCTGATTGCCACAAAAGGCTGACAAAGTTACTGGAATATCCTATTTTATTAATCCATAGCCAAGAGAACAAAACAATACACAATAAAACCATAGTGGCGGGACATACAACCTTTTTTGAAAATTTAATCCAATTTAAATTAATTAATAATTTCAGAAAAACTATCCGTGAAATAAGGCAGAAAATAAATATTACATCACGTACAATAAATGCCACATACGCTTCATATCCCAATTTTGCAAATAGATATGTCACCGGTACGTTCAACAACAGCAACGAACTAATTACTATCTGATATGTACGTATTTTACCTGTAGCGAATATAGTCACCCAAAGAGGTCCAGACAGACATTCTATCAAGGCTCCAATTATTATCAGCTGAGCGAATGCGATTGTTTCGTAAGGGTATTTTCCAAGCCATAACCCAAGTATCTTTGGCATATTGATAATTACAGGAGTGGCAAATATAAGCATGATAAAAAAAGAAAGTTTGGATGACTGAAATATCAATGTCTCCTGTCTTTCCCTGTCATGGCCCGATTCTGACATTATAAGCTGAGGATTCAACGCCTGCTGAAAGCCACCAACAAACTGCAAAATCGCAGAGTTTATCTGATTGGCTATTGCCATTGCGGCATTGGTCACCACGCCATATACCTGTCTCTTATACACATCTCCGAGCCCACGAGACTACGCTGCATCT
>ENA-OYXU01000296-OYXU01000296.1-human-gut-metagenome-genome-assembly--contig:-NODE-296-length-20866-cov-5.261304_pt1 | contig 20866 bp, 20 predicted proteins | sample MGYA00243243_ERZ653435 | MGnify/ENA primary metagenome ERZ653435 (study PRJEB26926, sample SAMN06165113) | human gut metagenome | biome: ENVO:00009003; feature: ENVO:2100002; material: ENVO:00002003... | reverse complement strand
GCCTTATCGTCGGCAGCGTCAGATGTGTATAAGAGACAGCGGCACAGGCGTGGGCAGCGGAATCATCATCAACGGACAGCTTGTCTATGGTCACGACGGTTTCGCCGGCGAGCTCGGCCACATGATAGTGAAACGCAACAACGGACGCCTCTGTGCCTGCGGACGCTCGGGCTGTCTCGAGACTTACTGCTCGGCTACCGGCGTCGCACGCACCGCTCGCGAATATCTGGAACTGACAGACACTCCGTCGCTTCTGCGCGACATTCCTTCCGACGAAATCACCTCGAAGGATGTCTATGACGCAGCCGTCAACGGCGACAAACTCGCCAACGACGTGTTTACGTTTACAGGAACCGTGCTTGGCGAGGCTCTGGCCGATTTCACTGTGTTCTCCGCTCCCGAGGCGTTCATTCTCTTCGGCGGTCTTGCCAAGGCAGGCGATCTCCTGCTGAAACCGGTTCGCGAGGCGATGGAGAAAAACATGCTTTCTATCTGGAAAGGCAAAGTGAAAGTCATCCTTAGCGAGCTGAAGGAGGCGGATGCCGCCGTGCTCGGTGCAAGCGCTCTCGGATGGGAAGCCAAACCCGTGGTCACTCCCGAGGTAATAGCCACTCCTGCCTCTGTAGAAATCACGAAATAAATCCGCGGCCCATTCAGGTGGGCCGAAGCATAACTTTTTGAACAAAGTCAAGCTCTGACAGCCGGAGCTGACTTTGTTTTTTCGTATCATAACCACATTATCCACAAAATAACGATGAGGAAGAATTTATCCGTGTTCATGGCGCTTGCCATGATTATGATTCCTTCGGCGATCGGCGCGAAGGTGAAGTATGATTACGGGATCGTGTAGCTTGCAGATAGTGGATGGGGAGAGGGGGAGAGCCTGAAACTCGAGCCCCGCAAGGGATGGCTCATTTATGTGATAAATTTTGCACAATAGGAGCAAATTGACTAATTTTGCACACCTATAATATCATAGGGCTTGCAGGGGAACTCTTCCGGCAAGTCCTATGACTTTGATTAACGACTTTAACACTGATAAGAATATGGAACGTAAAGTAAGGGTCAGATTCGCGCCTTCGCCCACGGGGCCTCTCCACATCGGCGGTGTGCGCACCGCTCTCTATAACTATCTGTTCGCGCGCCAGCACGGCGGTGACATGATTCTGCGTATCGAGGACACTGATTCCAACAGGTTCGTGCCGGGAGCGGAAGAGTATATCAACGAGGCTCTGGCATGGCTCGGGATAGGAATCGACGAGGGTGTCCGCGAAGGCGGAAAATACGGCCCTTACAAACAGAGCGAGCGCCGCGACATCTATCGCGAGCATGTCGGCAAGCTGCTTGACGCCGGAAAGGCCTACATAGCGTTCGACACTCCCGAAGAGCTCGAGGCCGCACGCAAGGCCGTTCCCAACTTTCAGTATGACGCTTCGACCCGCGGCTCCATGCGCAATTCGCTTTCGATGGATCAGGCAGAGGTTAAGAAGCTGATCGATGCCGGAGAGAAATATGTGGTTCGCTTCAAGATCGAGCCGGGCCGCGACGTGGAGGTAAATGACCTTATCCGCGGAAAGGTGACCATCAATTCGTCGATTCTCGACGACAAGGTGCTCTACAAGAGCGCCGACGACCTGCCGACGTATCATCTGGCCAACATAGTGGATGACCACCTGATGGAGGTGAGCCACGTTATCCGCGGCGAGGAATGGCTTCCGTCGGCTCCGCTCCACGTTCTTCTCTACGAGGCTTTCGGCTGGGCCGACACGATGCCCGCTTTCGTGCATCTTCCCCTTCTGCTCAAACCAGACGGAAAAGGGAAACTCTCGAAACGCGACGGCGACCGCCTCGGTTTCCCGGTGTTCCCTCTCGAGTGGCATGACCCCAAGAGCGGCGAGATCTCCTCGGGCTATCGCGAACGCGGCTATCTGCCTGAGGCTGTCGTGAACTTCCTGGCGCTTCTGGGCTGGAATCCGGGTGATGACACCGAGATCATGTCAATGGAGGAACTGATAGCGAAATTCTCGCTCGATCACTGTTCGCGCGCGGGAGCACGCTTCGATTTCGAGAAGGGAAAATGGTTCAACCACAAGTATCTGCAGATGATTCCCGCCGAAGAACTCCCTCAGATGTTCAAGCCGGTCATGAAGGCGAACGGCGTTGATCCGGAGGCGTTCTCCGACGAATATATAACCCGCGCCGTAGCCATGGTGAAGGACCGCGCAAATTTCGTCAGCGATCTCTGGCAGCAGGCGCGCTTCTTCTTCATCGAGCCGGAGAGCTACGAGGAGAAGGCGGTTCGCAAGCGCTGGAGCGACGATATGCCGCGCATCATGGGCGAACTCATCGAGGTGCTGGAAGGACTGCCTGATTTCAACGCGGCCACGGCTGAACCTATCGTGCTGGGCTGGATCGCCGACAAGGGCTATCATCTCGGAAACGTGATGAACGCCTTCCGCCTGACGGTAGTCGGCGAGTGCAAGGGTCCTCACATGTTTGACATCACCGAACTCATGGGCCTGGAGGAGACTGTGCGCCGCATCCGTCTCGGAATCGAGCGCATCCGCAAGCCTGAATAAAAAATCGTCACATCGCGGGCTAAAACCGATTACTTCCGGCGCAACCACGCCGGAAGTCTTATTACGCCCACGGCGAGATAGACATAATAGGTCAGGAGGCGCCAGAGAATGGCGATGACAAGAACCATCGACGCGTCGCTGATCAGGTCGCCGTAATAGTTGGTGAAGAGCCATTCGCTCAGTCCGCTTCCGCCCGGAGTGGGGCTGATGGTCAGGAGTGTCCAGACAACGAACTGACGGGCGAACACAATGCCTTGCGGAGCAAGAGCGGAAAATCCCCAGAAAAGGGCATTGACGACGAGATAGCGGCTGATCCATGTCAGAGCGGTGGCTCCCATGGCTTCGGCCCACCACGAGAATGAACGAGTGCGCAGATCGGCGCCGGCGCTGACCATTGTCTCGCCGAGCTCAACCACGTTAGATTGCCAGCGGCGCAGAAGGCGCAGAGAGAAGAGCCGCGACAGGAAGCGGGCTATGTTGCGCGGGAATATGAACGCGCCCATGAAAAGAAACAGGGTGACGGCGCAAACGCCGCCATAGACAATCCAGAACGCCACACGCACGCCGGTTGAGAACGCGCCCGGATCGAAACCGAAAATCTCACCTCCCGGAAAGAGAAGGAAGATTATGGGGCAGGCCACGACGAGGAAAAGCTCGTCGAGCATCAGCACTATCATGGTTATGATGGTGGCGCGCCCGAGTTTTATGCCCTGGCGCTGCAGAAACACCATGCTCAGAGCAGAGCCGCCGGCAGTGGTCGGAGTTATCGCCGAGGTGAATTCACACTGCATGGTGACTTTCAGCGACTGGCGCCATGAGAGGGCGCGGTCGGTCAGGGACCGGAATCGCCACATCATGCCCCACTCACGCCCGGTCACGCATAGAAGCGCAAGCAGCAGGGCTGCGAAAGTGCGCATGGTCCAGGGGATCGATTCCCACTGCTCAACGCTGAATTCCCGGCAGAAGAGCCATACAACCACTCCGGCGCCGATGATCACCGGGAGCATGGTTTTCAGCAGAATACTGTTGGCCTTGTTCATAACCTGAAGCCGTTCACTCTTCGGTGTCGTCCGTAGTTTCGGGTTCCTCCGGTTGTGACGGGGAGGGTTTGTCCGCGGGCTCGTCAGCAGTCGGAACGGAGTCGTTGCTGATATCCGTATTCACGGCTGCCGAATCGGCTTTTGTCGAGGCTGTCGAGTCTTTTTCCTCTTCTTCGCGGGCTGTCACGTGGATGGGTTTGCCAATCTTGAGCTGCACAATGTCGTCATATCCTTCCTCGCGGTTCACCTGCTGGTCGCGGTCTGAGGGGTTTACGATGATCGGCATGCCGGCGTGGACATATTCCACAAGGTCAAGTATGTGTTCGTTGAGCAGACGGATGCAGCCGTGGCTTGCGCGTCGGCCCGGAGAATAACGTGCCGCAGTCCCGTGGATGCCGATCTGGGAGGATACGGGATTTTTGACGCGGATGAAGCGCGGTCCGAACTGTCCTTTGGCGGGAGAGGTCTTTCCGTCGTCGTCGGTATAGAGCCAGTCGGTTGAATCGTAGGTGCTTCCGGCGGTGAAGAAGCCTTCGGGCGTGCGGTTGTCGCGGCGCTGGTGTTTGGTGCCGTAACGGCGCGAGCATGCCATGAGATAGCTTTTGACCTCACGGCCGTACTTGTCGTAGAGGATGACGTGCATCGACTGCTTGTCAACGATTATGAAATGCTCGAAGTGATTGTTGATCAGTCGGCGTCCGTAATCGACATTCTGCTCGAGCACGGACGGAATTATACCTTCCTTATATTTTTCCCAGTCGCCGGAATTCATCATGAATTCGAGGGCTTCCGTCGCAGTGGCCAGAGAATCGATGTTTTTTTTCACAACCGGCGGGGCCGGTTCTTCGTCGGGAAGTGCGGTCGCGGTATCGAGTGAAGGCGAAGTCTCCGCAATGATCGTGTCAGGGGAGAATGTTATTGAATCCTGTTTCGATTTACTGCCGCATCCCGTCAGGACCATAAGGAGGAAAGCAGTGAGAATCAAGATGTATTTCATAATCTGAAAGAAATGTTGGAATTGTGTTTTCGATAAGAAACCGCAAAGATAGTGTAATTATTCCATATAGCCATATCCATTACGGTCCAAATTGCCTTAATCGCCGAAAAATGACTAACTTTGTCGCGAATATGTCACGGATAGATAAAGAAACGAGAATAGTCGGTCTGATGGTACGTCTGTATTGCCGTCGGAAAGAAGGGAACCGGGAGCTATGCCCGGAGTGTGCCGCGCTCATCGATTATGCTGCCGCTCGGTTGCGTCACTGTCCTTTCGGCGAGCGGAAATCATCATGCCGCAAATGCACCATACATTGTTATCGGCCTGAAATGCGCGATCGCATCCGCCGTGTCATGCGCTACTCCGGCCCGCGCATGCTCCTCTACCATCCCCTTGAATATCTGCGCCATCTCCTCTGACCATTCCGTGACGAAAGGCTTAGAGCTTGTTTTATAATAAATGTTGACGACAGGGTCGCATAGTTTGCGCAGCTTTTCGTTATATGACGAAGGAGTGTATTTGATATACATGACTGAGGAACAGGACGAAAAGCTGCCAAGAAATGCGAAACTACGCCTACATGAAGAAGCTCCGTATTTCTTCCAGATATTTAGGAATATTAATTGACAGAATTTACCTTCCTACTGTCATTTGCCGGCATCTTTCCGTCTGCTCTTCGGTCGTTATGGCACCCCATAACTCCATCATCGCAAACGAAAATACACTCGACCACTGACAGCCCTGTCGTTAATATTTATTATGAAACAAGCTCTTATTCTATGTGGTCGTTACGGTTCTCGAATTCGTCAATAATTCGTTCAATGTCTTTTTTAAGCTCCGGTATATGCCGTAATACCAGACTCCATAAAAATTCAGGTTGCACGTTGTCGTAAGCGTGTATGATTCGGTTGCGAGTGTCGATGATCGCTCTCGCATTTGGAATCACAACGGATGAATCTGTCTTTTTGATTCGGTTTATGGCTTCTCCCATTATTTCAACCTTTCTTTCTACTACGCATTTACGCATGATGTCTTTTTCAAACAGGTCATATCTGTTGGGAAAGCCGACAAAACAGCTTTGCAAATCATTGATGGCATCCAGAACGTCTTGGAGATAGGTCATTATCTTTTCATCAGCCATAGATCATCTGTTTTGTGCGGTTGACATTTGCAATGAAATATTTGTTACGTAGGCCTTTTTCTTCAATTAAATCCACTTTGCGATTAAATAATTGTTCCAATGAATCGCGTAAATCGAAATAATTGCTTACATAATCAAATTTATCATGGTCAATCTGTTCAAAATCTACAAGAAGATCCACGTCGCTGTTATCGTTGAACCTATCGGTTAATATAGATCCAAAGACTGCTAATGTCTTGACCTTGTGAAGACGGCAAAGGTCAAAAATACGTTGCAAATTAATTTCAATCAACTTCATAGACTGTTGGATTACAAGCGCAAAAATAGTGATTATTTCCGATTATCTAACGTCTGAACCCGGAAAATCGTTGTATAAATGCATGAGAGAGGCTAATATAAGTCGAATTTGACAAATCAATGCGGTTGAGTTAGGAGGAAAAGCTTGATAGACAAGTCCGGAGGACGTACATTAATTAACCGGCCATGGAGCGAAGCGGAGTGACCGGAAAGAGTCCGCACCAAGTCTCGGCGTCCCGGAGGGATGCCTCAGTGGTTGATGCAATGTCCTGTACCACAGAATCGTCCCTTCGCGACTCATTTATTATTTATCATGCCTATCCGACCACTCCGCTACGCTCCATGGCCGGTTACTTTCAGCGCGCCCTGACGGGCTCCGATTGGGAAAACATGATATATGTTTCTTATCTCAACCGCATTGATAAGTCGAATTTGACAAATAAGTCTGAGTGCTTACGCCCTAAAAACAGCAAAGGACGCTCTCACGAGCCTCCTTTGGGGATTTACACATAGTACTTAACGTCAGTGGATGTATTATAAATGTCTAATGTCTTTATTTATTACGAAAAAGCGTTTTTGATGAGCTGTTGTTAATGGTACATGCAAAGATAAAGCATTTCAAAAGAAAATGCAATAGTCTAATAATATGTTTTACAACATATTATGGAAAATAGAAATCCTTGGGCCGCTATTTTGTTTCTTTACGCGGGCAGTTTTGGTATTAGAGGTTGATTATGGAAAGCAAAAAGGGCTGAATCAGTACAAAATGCAATTTGTTAAATAGTTTTAATTGAAGGTTTCGCTCCATTTTACCGGTTGATGGTCAGAAAGCATATCGGCCCGTAAATCAAGGATTGTGCCGCTGATTGCGTCCAAATTGGAAAAATGTGAAAATAAAGATTGGAAAATAAACAGTTAATTCAGAAAAATGATGTAATTTTGCAAATAATCATTTTCAAGTTGAATCTTTAACCTCCATTGACAGAAAAATTCAATACTCAATACTAAATTTCATTATGAAAAGAATTCTTTATTCATCATTAGCTATTGGAGGATTGGTGCTTCTTTCCGGATGTAACGGAAAGATGGGTCAGTTTAAATCTGAATATTTCAACACCAATCCCAATCCACTTGAAGTAGTAGGTCAGACCGTTCCGGCTACCGTTACCGGTAACATTCCCGCCAAGTTCTTCAAAAAGAACGCTTCGGTGACCATCACTCCGGTGCTTGTCTATGGAGGTCAGCAGACTGCCGCCACTCCCGTCACCTATCAGGGTGAGAAGGTGCGCGGAAACAACCCTGTCGTAAACTTCAACAACGGCGGTACGGTTACGATTCCCGTAAACTATCTTTACAATCCTGACATGCAGAAGAGCGAGCTCTTCCTGACATTCAACGTTCAGCAGGGCAACAAGCAGTATGTGCTCCCCCAGGTTAAGGTTGCCAACGGCATCATCGCAACTGCCGCTCTCGCCGATGCAGGAACAGTCAATCCCGCAACCGCAGCCGACAAGTTCCAGCGCGTGATCAACGACAAATATACCGCAGACATCCGCTTCCTCATCAATCAGGCCAACATCCGCAAGGGTGAGCTCGATTCTCAGGGCGTCGTTGACCTCAACGAGACTCTCCGCAGCGCAGCCGCAGCTCCCAACCAGGAGATCGAGGAAATCAACATTTCTTCTTACGCTTCTCCCGAAGGTGCCTACGACTTCAACCAGCGTCTTGCCGAGAACCGCGAAAAGAACACTACCGCTTATCTCGAAGGTCAGCTCAAGAAAGATAAAATCACTGAATTCGGCGAACTCACAAAACAGTTCACAGCTGAAGACTGGGACGGTTTCCAGCAGCTCGTAGCAGCAAGCAACATCCAGGACAAGGACCTCATCCTCAGCGTTCTTTCCAATGTGAAAGATCCTGAAGTCCGCGAAAAGGAAATCCGCAACCTCGCAGCAGTGTTCGAGACTCTCGCTGATCAGATCCTTCCCCAGCTCCGCAGAAGCCACATCACCGCTTCGATCAACACTATCGGCAAGAGCGACGAGGAACTCGCACGTCTCGCACAGAACGATCCCAAGTCTCTCACCGTTGACGAGCTTCTCTATGCCGCCACTCTGACCGACGACAACAACCGCAAGGCTCAGATCTACGAGCAGGCAACCCGCATCTATCCCAACGATTTCCGCGGATTCAACAACCTCGGCAAAGCCCAGTTCATCAACAAGGACTACGCTTCAGCCATCGCTAACCTCAACAAGGCTGCCCGTCTTGCTCCCAACAGCTCAGAAGTAGCCATGAACCAGGGTCTCGTTCAGCTCGTGAACAAAGACTTTAACGGCGCTAACCGCAGCTTCAGCAACGCTGCCGGTCTCGAAGGCCTCGGTGACGCTCTCGGCGTATATTATCTGACTCAGGGCGACAATGCGGCCGCCGTCAAGGCTTTCGGCTCAAGCAAGAGCAACAACGCCGCTCTCGCTCAGATCCTGACCAAGAACTATGCAGCTGCCAAGAACACTCTCGGCGCTATCGCCAACCCCGATGCTACAACTTACTACCTGACCGCTATCCTCGGCGCACGTACTAACAACGCATCAATGGTTACAACCAACCTCGACAAGGCTATCAAGCTTGACAACGCTCTTGCAAACATGGCCCTCAACGACCTCGAATTCGCTAACTTCAACCTCGGCAGCATCATCAAATAATCAGCCGAACGATTGAAATAAAACAGAAAGGAGCATCCCTTCAGCGGGATGCTCCTTTTTCTATGCACTGTGTTTTGATTTTGGCGCGATGATAGGTATCTTTGCAATAGTTTTCAGAGGGCGCGATTATGAATATCGAAGAGATCCGAGAATATTGCCTGTCATTGCCGATGACTTCGGAGGTCATGGCTTTTGGAGAAGAATATCTTCTTCTGCGGGTTTGCGGAAAAATTTTCGCATGTATAGCGTTGGAGCGTTCGGAATCCCTCGTGTTGAAATGCGACCCGGCCTATGCGGTCGAGCTTCGGGAAAGATATCGCGAGATTGAACCCGCATGGCACTGGAACAAACGCTACTGGAACCAGCATAGTCTCCACGGGTCCCTGACGACAGACTTCATAAAGTCACTTATCCGCCACAGTTACCGCGAAGTCGTGAAGAAACTTCCCGGCAGAATCAAATCCTCCAATCCGGCCCTCCTCGAAATCAGCTGATCACAGAATGAAAGTCCATCCTGTTTAGTCTTTAAGGCATGTTGCCGGTACTACATAAACTCCATCTTTACGTTGATATGCAAAATCTCCGACTGCGGTCAGAACCATCATAAAGCAAGGCGATGCCATCTTGTCAGTATCAATTTTGTCGCGTAATTTGAGCAGATTGGCAGCCCCTTCCTGTATGAGTTTGTCTCCACCCAGCTTAATCTCTATCAGACCATATTGGCCATTGCGCAGATGTATGACTGTATCGCATTCCAGACCAAGACTGTCTCTGTAATGATACACATTTCCATTCAAGGCATCAGCATAGACACGCAAATCTCTTACACATAGATTCTCAAAAATAAATCCGAATGTCTTCAGGTCGGATAGGAGGTCTTTTGGCCCAATGCCGAGAGCAGCTGTAGCTATTGATGGATCGACAAAATATCTTGTATCACTTGTTCGTATAGCTGCTTTGCTCCTTAGATTGGGGTTCCATGCCGGCATATCTTCGATTACGAAAATTAGTTTGAGGGCATTGATATATGCTTGTACTGTGCGAACGTCAAAGGTGCTGTTCTCATTGCTTGACAAATCGGAGCTGATTGAGGATAATGGGGCCGATGTCCCAATGTGTCGTGCGAATGATCGTAATAATCTGGCTACTCTTTCCGGATTTTTTATTGAGCCGTCAACTCTGTTTACATCGGAATGAATTACAGCATCCAAATAATCGGTAGCTCTTTCTAATGATATGTCTGCCTCCTGAAATAATGTTCTTGGCCATCCTCCTCGGCATGAAAGGTATGCTATCTGTTCAAGGTCCGTCGCACAAGCGGCAGATTGTTTTTTGCCGGCGAATAAAGAAGCCAGACTGATTTTACCGGAGGAGTCGCCGGATTCCCACAGACTCATTGTCCGCATTTTCATTCGGCATATTCTCCCGGTACCTGTGTGGGTTCGCATCAGTTCTTCTTTGCCGATGAGAGGAACCGCCGAGCCGGTCAGAATAAACTGACCGTCCTCACCCCTATGATCTACCGTGAAGCGTACGGCATCCCATAGTTTTGGAGCTATCTGCCATTCATCAATAAGTCTTGGCACAGGCCCGTCCAATATAAGCTCCGGATCTATATTCACTGCCTCAAGATTACTTTCTCTTAACCGTGGGTTATCCATGTAAATGATACTACTGGCTTGTTGTTCGGCAGTAGTGGTTTTTCCGCACCATTTAGGCCCTTCTATAAGAACGGCTCCCATACCTCTTAGTTTGTTGGACAGGATTGAATCGGCAATTCTTGCTTTATATTTAGGCTTTATCATAGTGTAAATGAGAGTTTTTTCAGGAAGCAAAGATAATAAAAAATTCTCAATGTATGAAATGTAGAAGGATCAATGTATGAAATATTGATGAATTAATGCATGAAATGTAGAGAGATTAATGTATGAAATGTAGATGAATCAATGTATGAAATGTAGAGAGATCAATGTATGAAATGTGGAAGAATTAATGCATGGAATGTAGAAGGATTAATGTATGAAATGTAGAAATGGGATGGGTTGATCAGAGTGTGATGAGGATGAATCGGTTGCCGGTCCACCCGATGAGACGGGAGTTACTGATTGCGGCGATGCGGCAGAGGGGTGAGGGAATGTCGGAATAACGTTCAATGATGTTGCCCTCCATATCGAATTTTATGATGCTTGGGAATCGGGTGGCTCTTTCATCATATCTATAACTCCAGTAAAGTGCATAGATATAATCGGATGTATTGGTGAGGTCAACCGTATGGAGAGGATTCAGGTCTTCAAAGTCGGCTTCATTGAGCGTTGAGCGGTCAAAAGTGTCCTGTCCGAGCCTTATGGATTTTAGCGAAGTTCCGTCCATGCTGAAAACTTCCACAATCGGATGCAGCCGGTAGGCGAAAGCAAGGCGATTGCGTTTGGGGGAAAAGACCATTTCACCGACATTTGGCATCCAAGTCTGTAAATCGGCTGATATGGCGATCTGGCGGATTGTGTCGATTCTTGAGGCCTCAAGGTCGGCTCTCATCGCGTACTGCCGGCCGCCGTTTGGTTCCCTGCCCATAAACACGTATCTTTCGGGCGCTGTCATGAAAATATTCTGAATATAGCCGGAGAGTGGAATGGGAACCTCTGTTTCCCCGTTCATCAGGTAGCGCTTCGTGCGTACTAACGCGGTGTCGTCAGTAATGTCATATATTTCTCTGTCATCCTGACTTATGACATGGACGCGGGAGTCAGCGCCGATAAAAGGATAGGGCATATATGACATGTAATAGCCGTCATCTTTTTTACCGATTTCAGGACTGATGTCAAGGTGATTGTCGGCAAGGTCAATGAACGCCCGGCGAAGAAACAGCAGACCCTGACTCTCTTCGCTGTCATGCACGAAAAAGAGTGTGTCGCCCGAGGCTTTCATTTCGGTTACATGGCGGACTGGAGGAAGCGGATCGCCGGTAAGGTCAAATTCTGACAGAAGAGGGGTTTGCCCTGTCGCGGCGCATACCGCCAGCAACAATGCGGCTGCCGATAATTGAAGCCGTTTCATTTCGATTGTTTTTCGATTGGTTCGTAGGGAATCGGGGTGTCTTCAACTTCGGTGGCGTCGCGGGTTTTCCCGTCTTTGCCTACTATCATTATGCGTCCTTTGCCGCCGCCGAAGGCCGCCAGTTTGAATGCTAAAGGCGTATTGAAGCAGCGCGCTATGGTTTTGGCTGCCTCTGCAGGCGTGCAGTTTTTCTCATTTTCATAGCTATATACTAATATAGGCGCGTCGCTTTTTTCGAAACCGATGGCTTCCCAGACGAACTGTTTCTCATCATCCTGTATCTGTAGAATTAGTCCCGGCAGACCTCCGAATTTATACGGTCCGAATGGCAACGGAATTTCCGGCGCGAACCAAGCCGAATAATGTCGGCCGGCAAAGTCGCAGGTGGCGAGCTGACATTCATATCCGAGGACGGTTCTGACTGTATCGGCGTGAAATACCCACTGCATATCCGCAATCGGTTCGGAGTAATGCAGATTGTCCATTCCGTCAGGCAGGCGGTATTTCATGTCGGCGGTTTTTTCTTTCGGCGACACAAGGATCTCGTAAGGCCATGGAAAGCCTTTGGGATTGTAAAAAGATTCCGCGCCCCGGCGCATATCTTCCGTCATGAGCGAATCGTAATGGAAAATGATGTCACTGAAATCCTTTGCACTATGGCGACCGATCAGCAGGGTTCTCACGTCGTCGAACCTTTTGTCGGCTTTGGAGTGACAGGTGTAGTCCAGACGGTAGGTGACTTTGTAGCGGGCCGTGTCGGTAGCCGTGGCTTTCTCCTGACTGCAAGAGAAAACCTGTTGCTGTGCCTTGACTGAAAAGAGGTTTAAGGCGAGCATGATAAATAGGAATAAGTGTTTCATAATGATTAAAGTATTCTGAATCTGATTTTGAGCAATATGCTGCGTGGACGTATGTCATAGACCGCTTTCGACTCTGTCAGGGCTGAGACGTCGGAGTAAACGTAGGTGCGTCGGTCAAGCAGATTGTCACACGACAGCGTGAAGCCGAAGCGTCCTGCGGTGTATTTGGCTTCGGCGTTGAGCAGAAGGAATGAGCGGTCGCCTTCGTTGAAACTGTTATAGTAATGATATAGCGAAGTTGTCAGTGTCAGGTCTCCGGGCAGCGTGAAATCCAGCGTGGCTCTGTTGGTCATGGCACGAAGCCACGGAAATCGACTGCATCCTTCCTGGCGCGTGGATGATTGGGAATAGTTTCCTTTATAGGCCACTGCAAGCCAGCGGAACGGAGTGAAGCTGAGGTCGCCTTCGATTCCCATGCTGTTGCCGGTGTAGCGCAGAACTTCATTCTGAACGAGAAGCGGACTGTCATAGCGAGAAAAAGAGACAGAGGCTCCGATTTTAAGCCTGCGCCAGTCGAATCCTTGACTTGCTCGGATGGCCGCCGACAGCATATCGGCTGTCTCCGAAGTGCGGCGGCTGATTGTGTGCTGCACGATTCCGTCATAACTGGAACCATAAAGCACGTCGGGCGACTCTCTGTTCCATGTGACATCGATTCCTGCAAAGCTCATAGAGAGTATGTTTCTGAAATCGTAGCCCAATGAACAATACAGGCTGGAGCCTTCGTACAGTCCCGCGACGCTATAGGCCGAGAGCTGACGGTAGGAGGTGAGGATGTTGCCGGAATACAGAGTCTCGATCGAAGGGGTCATGTAGGAAAGGGATGCTTTAGCCTTTAGACTGTGAGCTGTGCCGATTTTATAGGATAGATTGAAGTCAGGTTCGGCACGCAATCGGTTTTTGTCGGTGATGTCACCGTCAAGCCGGTTTTTAAGACGAAATAGGCGAAACTTCACCGGGAGATAAAGCGATGCATGCAATCGTCTGGCGCTGAAGATTATTTCGGTTCCGACGCCCGCGTCCACCTGATCGAGAGTCAGATCGTTGCACATAGCGTCGAGTCGGCTTTCAAGAGTGTTGCGGTGATAGTCCGCGATCGCCGTAGGATGTACAGTGAAACGCCCTGCCCGGAATGCGGTGAGTATGCCTGCTCTGTTCACTGTCGATATGTTGCGGAAATCAACATGCTGCCACAGCATGTTCCCGTTAACGATGTCGGGAAACAGATTGGGTGACACTGACAGCGAATGGGGCCGTTTTTCCAGATTGACGACCGAGCTTATCTCGAAACCGCGTTGCGCGGAATTGCGCCTCGTCAGATGAAATTTATTCAGCAAGCGGTAGGTTTCGGTCGTCCCGGTCTGATGTATGTTGTCACCTTCGGCGTTTATCCGGCTTGTGGCCTCAGCTTTGCTCCAGTCGAATTTGACCTGGTCTTTGAGATAATTCTCATCGCCGTTGTTCATGTAGGTCACATCTCCGTAGGCTTTCTGACGGCGCACCGTCCCGTCGGCCAGCTCCCTGATGGAGTTCTGTGCCCCGCCGGGAAGGAAATTTGTCGTAGAGGAGCTGCACCGGCGAGAGTCGCGGTCCTTGAGACAGGCGGCATTGATTCCGAACTCGCCGGTCTTTCCCACTCGCCGGACGTTGTTGAATGTGGCGCTCCGTGATCGGTTGAAATAATAGAACCGTTTATCTATGCCCGGGGCGGAGGGGATAGTTATTGACGAGATGTCGCGCGTCTGCGAAACGTCGTTGTCGAATGAGTAGAGTTCCTGCGACAGATCCTCGCCTGTGTTGTTACCTTTGTATGTTGCGAGCAGCTGGCTGTTGCGTCGGAAATAGGTAGCTGTGGCCGAGTTGTTCCATAATGTCCTGTCGCCGTAGCCTCCTCCGAGAGTGGCTATCAGATTGAACACTCCTTTGACGCCCTCTTTCAGCCTAAGATTGATCGAGGCCTGTTCTTCGGGGCGTAGGTCTTTCAGGGCTTTTATATCCTGATGGTTTTCGAGGACCTGGACAGTGGCTATATTGTTGGGATCGATATTGTTTGTGGCGATTCCGTAGCGGCCTTTCATCAGGTCGAGACCTTCGATATAGAGATTCTTGATCGGTTTGCCCTGATAGGAGATCTGGCCGGCGTCGGACACGGTGATTCCGGGCATTTTCCTCAGCACGTCGGCCACCGATTGATCAGTCAGCGAGAGAAATGACGCCACGTTGTAGTTGATGGTGTCGCCATGGGAATAGATTTTCTTTGCATTGACTATGATCTCTTTCAGTTCGACCGCCCGTTCTTCAACCCGTATTTCATAGTTTCCCGTGCGGTTGGGTACGATTATGCGGGCCCGCGCTATCTCCATGCCCGATGCTTTCAGAATCAGACTGTCGCAGTCGTTGTCTATGGTCAGTTGAAACAGACCGTTGCCGTCCGTTAACCCGGCTGCAAGAATTGTCTTCGGAGATTTTACCGGTGATGCAGTGACACTGACGAAATCCATCCCTTTTCCATCGCCATTCTTGACGTGGCCGCTTATGACGGTTCGTCCAAATGCTTGGACTGCAGGAAATAAAATAATGGCGACAATTATAATAATCTGTTTCATTTAGGGTGTAGTTGTGGCCGGACGCCACTGAATGCAGCCTCCGCTCCGTTGTTGTGACAAACTTGACTGACTGTTATTTCTTAATGACTACCGGAATGTTGAAACTTACCTTAATGGGTTGCCCGTTAAGTGTCATCTGCTCGAAACGTACTCCGTTCACTGCCTGATCTATCACGGCTTTGACAAGATTATTGTCAGTGCCGTCAGTAACGACTTCCGTCACTTTCCCTTCCTTGTTCAGGACGATTCCGACATTGATTTTCGTTTCTTTGTCGAAATCAAGCGTGGAAACTGACATTCTGATCAATTCGGCCAAAGCGGTCTGATCTTTCAGCGGCGAGGGCAGCACGACGATTGTATCGGCACTCTTTTTCGGCTTCGGTTCTGCGATTGCCGGAATTGTTCCGGTCAAAGAGGTTTCGGCTTTCGTTGCGGAAGGTGTGGATTTTTCGAATCTGTAAGCTGACAGGGTCGAGAGCAGATTAGCCGATACAGGCGACGAAAGGGTAATCCATGCGATTGCGATTGCAGGAAGAGCGGATGCGGCTATAAGCATCGTTTTCTTTTTTGAACGTTTCCGGTTCATAGTCAGCACCCGTTTGCGGAAATTGCGCGTGCTCGCGGCAAAACTGTTGGCCAGCGGGAGAGCTCTTCCTCCCATGGCTTTAGTCACGAGCAGCCGCTGATAATCATACGTGTCGATTCCGCAACGGATCGCTTCGGCGTCAGCCTCGAACTCATGGTTGAGCTTGACAAGCTGCCGGGTCATCCAGACGAAGGGGTTGTACCACGTAACGATGCAGAACAGATCGGCAAGAATCACGTCGATCCAGTGGCGTTTCTCGGTATGGGCTTTCTCATGAAGATAGATGCAGCCGGAAGCGCTTTCAAATCCATTCTCGTGCAGGAAAATGTAGTTTCCCCAGCTGAATGGCGCTGTGGAGTGGTCGGTCAGCAGGCAGAGCGTAAGGCCGTCATGAGATTTTTTCTCACATTTGCGGATGAGATTCGACAGTCTGATGAACGAAAGGATTTCGCGGCACGAAAGGATTATTATGCCGGCGAAATATAGCGCAATAATTGCGGCCATCCATGGAAAACCGCTTTCAGTGGCGGAGGAAGTGACAGCAACGCCAGGAGAAGCTTCTCCTGCCACGGAGATACCTGTAATCACGGCAGAGGCGGGGAGAGACAGGTCGATGCGGCTGAGGATAAGAGGCAGCGCAAGAGAGAGTATCATTCCGGCGAGCAGTATAATTCTGTTGAAGCGGAACGATGTGCTTCGGTTGACGGTCAGGTACATCACGGGAAATAGCAACAGGGTGACCAGCGAAGCGGCGAGGGAGTAGGAGAACAGGGAGCCCATGGTATCAGTCTGTTTTGGTGTTGCGTGACTTCTCCACTTCGTCGAGCAGCCGGCGAAGATCCTCAAGCGGAATATTGCCGTCCTCCACGAAAGAGGAGACCACGCGCAGATAAGAGTTCTTGAAATACCGTCCCACTATGGACGAGAGGGATTTCTTCCCCATATCCTCTTCGGCCACGACGGCATGATACTGATAGGACTTGCCATGTTGCGTGTGGCCTACATATCCTTTCTCCTCGAGGGCGCGGACAATAGTGGAGATAGTGTTGAAATGAGGCTTGGGATCGTCGTGCATGTCAACGATTTCCTTGACATAGAGCGGTCCGTTGTTCCAGAACATGCGGAGCACTTCTTCTTCTTTGGCGGTAAGTTTTTCCATGCGGTGATAATTTAACACCGCAAATATAAACTACAAATTGTAGTTTGAACTATAATTTGTAGTTAAACGTTGTTAATCCGTCTGTTTTTAGTGTGTTTTGCGCGGATGATGGCGTAGCTGTTCTTTATCATGCGCCTGATTTCGCGGTCAGGGATGTCGGCGTTGACAGCGACCTCTATCCAGTCGCGTTTGAGAGGATTGCGGGCTCCCGCGATGGAATGAAAGCGGATTTTCAGCTCCTCTATCTCTTCAAGAGTAGATTTGAGAGTGACGGTAGAGAAGTCGTGGAGGTCAGTCATGCAGAAAATGTGGCCGAAGACATAGAATGCAAGCACCGAGTCAAAACGCCGGGCAAATTTCCCGAACGGCGTTTTCTCGGTGACATCGCCCAACGACAGGCAGAAATCGCGCAGTTCCTCGATATTCATGCCCGGAGATCAGCTATAGAGAGTGACGACAATGGACCGCTCGCCTCCGTAGTCGCGGAATTCACATAGATATATGCCCTGCCAGGTGCCGAGGTTTAGGCGTCCGTCGGTAACGGGAATGGTAAGCGACACCCCGACAAGCGATGATTTGGCATGTGCCGGCATATCGTCGGCACCCTCCATCGTATGGTCATAATATGGTTCGTTTTCAGGGACGAGACGGTCGAGAATCTTATCCATATCGCTTCTGACGTCGGGGTCGGCGTTTTCGTTCACGGTCAGCCCACACGAAGTGTGCCTGACGAAAATGTTGACAAGTCCTGTCGCGGGCAACTCCGGCAGATGGCGGAGAATCTCGGCGGTTATCAGATGGCACCCTCTTCTGCGGGGCGCGAGGCGGAATTCATATTGCTTGATCATCCGTGATATGGTTTTATGAAAGTTTCTCTTTAAGGAAGCGTCCGGTGTGGGAAACCGGACATGCGGCGATCTCTTCAGGTGTTCCGGTCGCCACGACTGAACCGCCGGCCTCTCCTCCCTCCGGACCTATGTCGATGACGTGGTCGGCACACTTGATAATGTCCATGTTGTGTTCTATGATGATTACAGTGTGGCCCAGCGCTATCAGCCGGTCAAACGACTGCATCAGAAGATTGATGTCGTGGAAATGGAGACCGGTCGAAGGTTCGTCGAAGATGAACATGGTCGGTTCATGCAGCTCCATCGAAAGGTAATAGGCGAGTTTCACGCGCTGGTTTTCTCCGCCTGAAAGGGTGGATGAGCTTTGTCCGAGCTTGATGTAGCCGAGTCCAACCTGCTGGAGAGGCAACAGACGCTTGACGATCTTTTTCTCCGTGGAGCCGTCGGTCTGGCCGAAGAATTCAATAGCGTCGTCGATAGTCATGTTCAGGACATCGTTGATGTTTTTGCCACGGTAGCGGATGTCGAGCACATCGCGCTTGAATCGCTGACCGCCGCAGTCGTCGCATGGAATGGTTATGTCGGCCATGAACTGCATCTCTATTGTCAGGGTGCCTTCACCCTTGCAAGTCTCGCAACGTCCGCCTTCGGTGTTGAAGGAGAAATATCCGGGGCCGAATCCCATCTGCTTCGCCGCCTGCTGCTCGGAGAAAAGCCGTCGGATCTCGTCGTAGGCCTTAAGATATGTGGCGGGATTGCTGCGCGAAGAACGGCCTATGGGATTCTGGTCGATGAATTCCACCGCCTTTATGCGGCTGAGACATCCGTCGAGACGGTTGAATGCGCCGGGAGCGTCGCCGCCTTCGCCGAGATGACGGTTAAGGGCGCGGAAGAGAATGTCGCGCACAAGTGTTGATTTTCCCGATCCGCTGACGCCGGTGACAACCGTCATTGCCTGAAGGGGAAATTTCACGTCTATGTCTTTAAGGTTATGTTCGCGGGCGCCTTTGACCTCGATGTAGTCGCGCCAGCGGCGCCTCTTTTCGGGCACGGGAATCGACATGCTCCCGGTCAGATATCTGAGGGTGTAGCTGTCGGCGGCTTTGTCGAGCGATTCTATGGGACCCTGATAGATTATCTCTCCTCCAAGCGATCCGGCCTGCGGTCCGACATCTATTATATAGTCGCAGGCGCGCATGATCTCTTCGTCGTGTTCGACGACGACCACGGTGTTGCCGCCCTGCTGCAGTTTGCGAAGCACTCCGATGAGGCGCTCCGTGTCGCGCGAATGGAGGCCTATGGAGGGCTCGTCGAGAATATAGAGCGAGCCCATCAGTGAGCTGCCGAGCGACGTGGCGAGATTTATGCGCTGGCTCTCACCGCCCGAAAGGGTGGACGAGAGGCGGTCGAGGGTCAGGTAGCCCAGCCCGACCTCTGAGAGAAAGGTGAGGCGGTTGCGTATCTCGACAAGAAGACGTCGGGCGATTTTGGCTTCCGATTCAGGAAGTGTGACGGTCGAGAAAAACTCCAGCAGCTCGCTGACAGGCATCTTCACCATTTCGGTGATGGTGCGTCCGGCGACATGGACGTAGGATGCGTCTTTTCGCAGACGTGAGCCGTGACACTCCGGACAGAGTGTCTTCCCCCTGTAACGGGCAAGCATCACGCGATACTGGATCTTGTACTGGTTCTCCTCGACCATCTTGAAGAATCCGTCAATTCCGGGGAAACCGGGAAATCCTTTCCAGAGGAGATTCTTTTCTCGGTCTGTCAGGTCGCTGTAGGCGCGATGGACCGGAAAATTCACGCGCTCTGCCTGACGGATGAAATCCTTTTTCCATTCACCCATTTTTTCGCCGCGCCAGCACACTACGGCATCCTCGAAGACCGAGAGAGATGTGTCGGGGACGACAAGGCGCTCGTCGATTCCGATTGTGCGGCCGAATCCCTCGCAGCGCGGACATGCGCCGAACGGGTTGTTGAAATTGAACATCTGGTCCGTCGGTTCGGTAAATACGATGCCGTCAGCTTCGAAAGCGGTGGAATATTCTTTCCTGGTAACGCCGTTATCGTCCCATATCACCAGCCACGCGCGGTTGTGGCCTTCGAAAAACGCGGTCTCGGCCGAATCGGTGAGGCGGCTTGTCTCGTCGGGAGTTCGCGGCGATGTCATGCGGTCGATGAGCAGAAGATGTGACGGCGTCACTTTTCCGGGAGTCTCCATGACGTCGGCGATATTGACGAAATTACCTTCTTCATCGATCAGACGCGAATAGCCCCCTTTCAGAAGCACGTCGAGATGCTGCTGCATAGAGCGGCCTTCGGGCAGATGGATGGGGCAACCCACGGCGATGCGTCGGCCTTCGGGGAGAGCCGCCGCGTCGTTGACAAGATCTTCCGCCGACTGCTTTTTCACTTCTTCTCCGCTCACGGGCGAGATGGTGTGGCCGATGCGCGAGAAAAGCAGCCGCAGATAGTCATAGATCTCCGTTGAAGTGCCTACGGTACTTCGCGGATTCCTCGTGTTGACCTTCTGCTCTATAGCTATGGCCGGTGGCAGACCGCGGATGAAATCGCACTCCGGTTTGGCCATTTTTCCCATGAACTGACGAGCGTATGCCGACAGGCTTTCGACATAGCGCCGCTGACCTTCGGCATAGAGCGTGTCGAAGGCAAGAGAGGATTTTCCGGAACCGGAAAGACCGGTGATGACCACGAGGCGGTCGCGTGGAATGTCCACATCGATGTTCTTGAGATTGTTGACGCGGGCGCCGCGCACGGAAATGATATTGTTGTCGTCCGTTTCAGGGACTGATTGAGTATTCGTGTTTTTTCGTTTCTGCATAACATACAAAGTTACAAAAAGCGTGCCTAACCGACAAATGGCTGCCTTTCACTTTAGAGGTTGTTTAATAACAAATGTGAAGCCGGAGTGGATGGATTTTTGAGCTAACCTGTTCATAATCTGAAGGAGCAGTGCTGTGGCACTGTGAC
>ENA-OYXU01000294-OYXU01000294.1-human-gut-metagenome-genome-assembly--contig:-NODE-294-length-20885-cov-4.552712_pt1 | contig 20885 bp, 17 predicted proteins | sample MGYA00243243_ERZ653435 | MGnify/ENA primary metagenome ERZ653435 (study PRJEB26926, sample SAMN06165113) | human gut metagenome | biome: ENVO:00009003; feature: ENVO:2100002; material: ENVO:00002003... | reverse complement strand
CGCGCAACGACAACAAAGAGGGCTGGGACAACATCGACATCTTCGGCTGGATGGGTTATCCCATGCAGATCAAGATCAACTTCCTCTGCCGCGACTCAATCCTTGCCGCTCCGCTCTGCCTCGACCTCGTGCTGCTGAGCGACCTCGCCGCCCGCGCCGGCCGTTACGGCATCCAGCGCTTCCTCAGCTTCTTCCTGAAGAGCCCGATGCACGACTATGTTGAAGGCGAAGTACCCGTCAACCACCTCTTCCAGCAGTATGTAATGCTGAAGAACGCCCTCCGCGAGATGGGCGGCTACGAGGCTGACGAGGAGATCGACTAATCAACCCGACAACCGTCACTGACCTAAAACCGGCGTCCGGAGCCTCCCATCAGGCCCCGGACGCCGCCGTTTTCAGCCCCGCAGACATCTCCTTCGGCCCCGTCGCTGCGAAAATTTTGGAGATTGGGGCGGGATTTTGTAAGTTTGCACTCAAACATTAAAAACAAAACATTTTAACCGAATAACAGACCATGAACAACTATCTGCCGCACACTCCCGAAGACATCCGCGCGATGCTCGACCGCTGCGCCATGAAGAGCCTCGACGACCTCTACGCCGACGTCCCCGGTGAGCTGCGCCTCAAACGCGACTACGCCCTCGACAAGGGCCTCAGCGAACAGGAGGTGGCCGACTACTTCGGCGCTCTGGCCGACAAGAACCGACTGATGCCCGTGTGCCTCGCCGGCGCCGGCGTCTATGACCACTACTCGCCCGCCGTAGTTTCATACCTGGCCGGCCGTAGCGAATTTTCGACAGCCTACACCCCCTATCAGCCCGAAATCTCTCAGGGCACGCTTCAGTATATCTTTGAATATCAGTCGATGATGGCCTCTCTGACCGGCCTCGACATCTCGAACGCCTCGATGTATGACGCCACAACGGCCGCCGCCGAGGCCATGATGATGTGTGTCGCCGCCGCCCGCAAACGCCGCCGCGTCCTCGTCAGCGAGACCCTGCTGCCCAACGTCCGTGCCGTCCTCGACACCTATGCACGCTATCACGGCGTCGAAATCGACACCATCGCCGAGACCCCCGAGGGCGTGACCTCGCTCGAAGCCATGCAGAACCTCCTGGCCAAGGGCGACGTAGCCGGCGTCATCCTGCCCCAGCCCAACCGCCACGGCATCGTCGAAGACCTGACCGGTTTCGCCGAAGCCATCCACGGCGCCAAGGCCCTGATGGTCATGATGTGCCCCGCCTCGACCCTGGCCGTGCTGAAGACTCCCGGCGAGTGGGGAGCCGACATCGCCGTCGGCGACGGACAGTCGCTCGGCATCCCGATGAGCTACGGCGGTCCCTACCTGGGCTACATGACATGCCGCAAGGCTCTGATGCGCAAGATGCCCGGACGCATCGTCGGTGCCACAACCGACGCCCGCGGCTCACGCGTCTTTGTCCTGACCCTCCAGGCCCGCGAACAGCACATCCGCCGCAACAAAGCCACCTCGAACATCTGCTCTAACCAGGGCCTGATGTCGCTCTATGTCACCATCTACATGGGTCTGCTCGGACCCGACGGCCTGCGCCGCGTCAACGCTCTCGGCCATGACGCCGTCACATATCTGGCCGACCGCCTGACCGAGACCGGCCGTATGCGCCCCGCTTATCCCGGCTCACCCGTGCTCAACGAGATAGAAATGATTTGCGACATCGACATCGACCGCCTGCAGCAGGCAGCCGCCGAGCGCGGCATCCTCGCCGGCGTCAAAACAGCCCCCGACCGTCTGCTACTGGCCTGCACCGAGCGCCAGACACGCAGTCAGCTCGACGAGTTCGTCAACCTTGTTGCCTCACTTTAATCACCTCTCTTCCCCACTCTAAAGACCATGAACAGAGAAGCATACGGCAAGCTCATCTTTGAGCTGTCACGTCCCGGACGCACACCCTACCGTCTCCCGTCAACCGGAGTACCCGAGGCCGCACAGCTGCCCGAAAACCTCCGCCGCCAGACTCCCCTCGACCTCCCCGAAGTCGACGAGCCCACCCTGGTGAGACACTACACCCTCATGTCGACCAACAACTTCGGCGTCGACACCGGTTTCTATCCCCTCGGGTCGTGCACAATGAAATACAACCCGAAAATCAACGAGGCCGTCGCCGCAATGCCCGGCTTCACACGCCTCCACCCCGCCCAGCCCGTCTCGACCGTACAGGGCGCCCTCGAGGCATACTATAACCTCCAGCGCGCACTGAGCGAAATCGGCGGTATGGCCGAGTTCACACTCAACCCCTTTGCCGGCGCCCACGGCGAGCTGACAGGCCTGATGACCATCCGCGCCTATCACGACGAGCGTGGCGACAAGAAACGCACCAAAGTCATCGTCCCCGACTCGGCCCACGGCACCAACCCCGCCTCAGCCGCAGTCTGCGGTCTCGAAGTCGTCGAGGTCAAGAGCCGTCCCGACGGCACTGTTGACCCCGAAGACCTGGCCGGCCTACTCGACGACACCGTCGCAGCCATAATGATGACCAACCCCAACACCCTCGGACTCTTCGAGACCGAGATTCCGCGCATCGCCCGCATGGTCCACGACGCCGGCGCGCTGATGTATTATGACGGAGCCAACCTCAACCCGATGCTCGGCGTGGCACGTCCCGGCGACATGGGCTTCGACGTGATGCACATCAACCTCCACAAGACCTTCTCGACGCCCCACGGCGGCGGCGGTCCCGGCGCAGGTCCCATCGGTGTGCGCAAGGGCATGGAGCACCTGCTCCCCAACCCCCGCGTCATCAAGAAGGAAGACGGCACGTTTGACATCCTTACAGACAGCCCCGAAGCCCTCGGCCGCGTGTCGACCCACCTGGGCAACTTCGGCGTGGAGCTCCGCGCCTTAGCATACATCCTCTCGATGGGCGCCGACGGCCTGAAGATGGCCGGCCCCCTGGCCGCCCTCAACGCCAACTATGTCAAAGAGTCGCTGCGCGACCTCTATCTGCTGCCCATCGACCGCGTCTGCAAACACGAGTTTGTCTTCGACGGCCTGCGCGACAAATCGACCGGCGTGACGACCCTCGACATCGCCAAACGCCTGCTCGACTACGGCTTCCACGCCCCGACAATCTACTTCCCGCTGCTCTTCCACGAGTCGCTCATGATTGAGCCCACCGAGACCGAGAGCCGCGAGACCCTCGACAAATTCATCGAAATCATGCGCGTGATTGCCCGCGAGGCAGCCGAGACACCCGACGTCGTGAAGAACGCTCCGACAAACACCCCCATCGGACGTCCCGACGACACCAAAGCAGCCCTCGAACCGGTGGTCACCTACCAGCAAATGACAGAAAAATGACCCATAGCTGCGATCTCATCATCATCGGCGGTGGCCCGGGAGGTTATCCCGCGGCCCACGCCGCCGTCGAAGACGGACTGAGCGTCACCCTGATTGAGCGTGACGCCCTCGGCGGCACATGCCTCAACCGCGGCTGCATACCCACCAAGGCCCTCTGCCGCACAGCCGACGTGGCCATGACCGTGGCCGAAGCCGGCGCTTTCGGTGTCGAAGGCGTCGACGCCCCCCTGATTGACTACAACGCCGCCTGCGCACGCCGCGACCAGGTTGTCCGCACCCTTCGCGAAGGCCTGACAGCCACGCTGGACAAAGTCAATGTCGTTCTCGGCGACGCCATAGTCGAGTCTGTCTCGCCCATAACCGTCAAAGTCGGCGAAGACAAATACACAGCCCCCAAACTGATCGTCGCCACCGGCGCCGAGCCCGCACGCCTCCCCATCGAGGGCGCCGAGCTCGCCATGACCAGTGATGACATCCTGCGCATGAGCTCGCTCCCCGAGCGCCTCACAATCGTCGGCGGCGGTGTCATCGGTCTTGAATTCGCCTCGATTTACAACGCCTTGGGCGTCGACGTGACCATCGTCGAGTTTCTCCCCGAGATTCTGCCCCCGTGCGACGCCGAAGTGGCCAAGCGCCTGCGCACAGCCTTCAAGCGCCGCGGCATCGACATCATCACAGACGCCGCCGTCACCGCCATCCGCCTGGGTCTGAGCGTCGAATATACCCGCAAGGGCAAACAGGCCGCAGTGGCGTCCGACGTCGTCCTGATGGCCGTCGGACGCCGCGCCGTCGTTCCCGCCGGACTCGACGTCGAGCTTAACCGCAACCGTTCGATCCACGTCGACCCCGAGACCATGGAAACCTCCGCCGCAGGCGTATATGCCGTCGGCGACGTCAACGGTCTCTGTCAGCTCGCCCACGCCGCCACAGCCCAGGCCATGCGCGTCATGGGCCGCGAAACCGACCTGAGAGTCATCCCCTCGGCCGTCTTCTGTCAGCCCGAAATAGGCATGGTAGGTCTCACCGAGAAAGCCGCCGTCGACGCCGGTCACGACATCGCCGTCGGCAAGAGCAACTTCCGCTCAAACGGCAAGGCTCTCGCCATGGGCGAGCCCGACGGATTCATCAAAGTCATCGTCGACCGCGACACCGACCTCCTCGTCGGAGCCTTCATCATGGGCCCGCACGCCGCCGACCTCGTCCAGGAACTGGCCACAGCCATGAGCGCACGCGTCCCCGTGCGCGAAATCCTCGCCGCAGTCCACGGCCACCCCACCCTCGGCGAAGCCATCCTGCCGGCCCTCCAGGCCACCTCAGCCCGCTAACCAACCGTCACACCCCACACCGAAGGCCGCCGGCTCCCGCCGCGCGGCCTTCGATATTATCGAATGGCACATACGGCTGATGTTCAGCAAATTGTAGGGGCGTTTTTCAAAACGCCCGCCGAGCACAAGTATTCGTCAGCTTAGGAAGAAAGAGGTAGCCGTTCTCAGGTCTCAGTGGCTGGAAGCCATCCCGGCTTGGTCGCGACAAACGCTTTGAAAGGCTCCAATCGCTGGCTATCAGAACATTGCATCAGTCGCGGAGCGACTACACGGCCTCTTATCCTCGTACACCGCAGCGGAGCGGAGGCGTACGAGGACAGCGGCCCCTTTCCTCCTATCGGTCGCGACGCGACCGCACTTCAGGCATTCATGACCAATGTATAGCGAAGTGCAGTCGCGTCCGTGACTGGGGCGGGCGCATCATCGTCCCGAACGAGTTGGATGGGAAAAAAGCGGGGAGTTACGTCGAAATGTTGTAAATTTGCGGTGATATGTTTGACAACGTCGAAAAACGCAATGCAATAATCGGACGCATACGCCGGCTCATCGCCGAGTCGGGGATGAGTCAGGCGGCTTTTGCGCGCCGCCTGGAGCTCGACCCGAGCAATCTGTCGAAGAGCCTGAGCGGACGCGTGGCGGTGGGCAACGCGCTGATCAACCGCATCTCGGCCGAACTGGGCGTGTCGAAGTCGTGGATTGTCAACGGCATAGGCCGCCCCGACGAGATTGTGGCGGCTGCTGGCCCCGCCGCGGCCGAGCAGACCGACGGCGCGCCGGTCTATGACATCGACATCACGGCTGGAGCAATCTCGCTGGCGCGCGACTTCGCCAGCGAGCGCCTGATAGGCCGCATCTATCTGCCCGACGTCCCGGCGGGATGCCCGGTGGTGAAGGTGTCGGGTGACTCGATGCGTCCGGTCATCCACGACGGGTCGCTGCTGTCAATCAGGCAGGTCGACCCCGCGGGAATCATTTTCTGGGGTCAGATTTATGTCGTCGTGCTCGACGACTACCGCATGGTGAAATACGTGCGTCGCCACGACGACCGCGATAAAGTGATACTTCACAGCGCCAACAGCGACTATGACGACATCGAGGTCGAGCGGTCGCAGATACGCAGCCTGTTTCTGGTCGAGACGGTCATCAACATAGAGAAACGGTGCTGAACAGCCGCATAGTAGAGAAATAACGACAAGAGAGAGGCCGTCGGGCCTCTGAAAGGAACACATAAAGCTAAAGGCCATGACATTTGAATATGACTACATAGTGATAGGATCGGGCATCGCCGGCATGAGCTTTGCCCTGAAAGTAGCGTCGGAGGGCCATCGTGTGGCCCTGATATGCAAGACCACGCTCGACGAGGCCAACACCGCGCTGGCCCAGGGAGGCGTGGCGTCGGTGACCAACCTCGAGGTCGACGATTTCGAGAAGCATATCCACGACACGATGGTGGCCGGCGACTGGCTGAGCGACCCCGAGGCGGTGTCGAAGGTGGTGCGCGAAGCCCCGGGCCAGATACGCCAGCTGATTGAGTGGGGCGTCAATTTCGACAAGAAGGAGAACGGCGAGTTTGACCTCCACCGCGAGGGCGGACACAGCGAGTTCAGGATACTCCACCACGCCGACAACACCGGTTTCGAGATACAGCAGAGCCTCAACCGTGCCGTCAGGGAGAACCCCTATATCGACCTGTTTGAAAATCACTTCGCTATAGAAATCATCACGCAGCACCATCTCGGACGCCAGGTGTCGCGCCGCACGCCCGACATCACGTGCTATGGCGCCTATGTGCTCGACCAGGCCACAGGCGAGGTCCACAAGTTCCTGTCAAAAGTGACGCTGATGGCCACCGGCGGCTGCGGCGCGGTCTACAACACCACCACCAACCCGCTGATAGCCACGGGCGACGGCATCGCCATGGTCTACCGCGCCAAAGGCACGGTCAAGGACATGGAGTTCATCCAGTTTCACCCAACCGCGCTGTTCCATCCCGGCGACCGCCCGTCGTTTCTGATAACCGAGGCCATGCGCGGCTACGGAGCCGTCCTGCGCAATCTCGGCGGCGAGGAATTCATGCAGAAATATGACCCGCGTCTGTCGCTCGCGCCGCGCGACATCGTGGCCCGCGCCATCGACTCGGAGATGAAGCTCCGCGGCGACGACCACGTCTATCTCGACGTGACCCACAAGGACCCCGAGGAGACGCGCCACCACTTCCCCAACATCTACAAGAAATGTATGTCGCTGGGCATCGACATCACCAAAGACTATATCCCCGTGGCTCCCGCGGCCCACTATCTCTGCGGCGGCATCAAGGTCGACACCAACGGCGAATCGTCGATCAAGCGCCTCTATGCCGTGGGCGAGTGCTCATGCACTGGCCTTCACGGCGGCAACCGTCTGGCCTCAAACTCGCTGATTGAAGCGGTGGTATATGCCGACGCCGCGGCGCGCCACGCCCGCGAAAACATCGGCCACTATGACTTCCGCACCGATGTCCCCGACTGGAACGACGAAGGCACACGCCATCCCGAGGAGATGGTACTCATCACCCAAAGCATGCGCGAGGTCAACCAGATTATGGGCTACTATGTCGGCATCGTCAGGTCGAACCTGCGCCTCGACCGCGCATGGAACCGTCTGGACATCCTCTATGAGGAGACAGAACGCCTGTTCAAGCGCTCCAAAGCCTCGCGCGAGATCTGCGAGCTGCGCAACATGATTAACGTGGCCTATCTGATAATGCGCCAGGCCAAGGAGCGCAAGGAATCGCGCGGCCTCCACTACACGCTCGACTATCCGCCTGTCGGGACCAAATAAGCCTCCCCGGCGGCGGATTTATGTGACCGATGTGGCGGATGTAGCGGATGATTCTGATGTCATCTACATCCGTCACATCAGTCATATAAGTCATATAAGTCACATAAGAAACACCCTCCACACAGATTTGGCAGACGAGGGGATATTTTGTATTTTTGCCGGTGCATTGGTTCACCGAAGGTAAAACCGAGGTGATAATAGGGAATCAGGTGAAAGGCCTGAACAGACCCGCTACTGTATGTTCCATCAAAACTGAACGGACAATCCAGCAGAAATGCCACTGACGGTCACAGACCGTTCGGGAAGGCAGTCCGGGAAGGGAACGAGTCAGGAGACCTGCCATGCAACAACATAGTGTTCAAAAATCTCGAGGATTAGATTTTGAATGTCTCTTACAGACCTAACCCGGACATACCCGTTGTATGCCGTCGCTGCCTCCATGTGTGAGACGTCCATACAACGTCGCGGCGCAGATTTCCAGGAATCTGTGCCCGAGCCATTTTGTGCCCGCGCGGAGGCTGTGGCTGACAGCGTCACTACCCTTAAACCAAATCATTATATGAAAAAGTATCTTCGGACGCTGGCTATGGCCGGCGTGCTCCTGTGTGCCGCGACGTCGGCGAGGGGCGAAACCGGAAAATTCCTGCAAATCAACTACAAAGACGGGACGTCGGCGAACGTCGGGCTGACGTCGCAGCCTCATGTCGGCGTGGCAGGCGAAAATCTCACGGTCAGACATGACAACGGAGAGATGTCTGTGGCGCTGGCTACAGTCGTTAACTTCAAAGTCGTGGAGCTGAGCGGCATCGACGATGTCGCCGTGGCTTCGCCGACCGTCAGATGGGTCTCTCCCACAGAAATCTCCGTCACTGGAGCCGCCGAGGTCCGCGTCTTCACGCTTGGCGGCGTGGAGGTCCTGGCCGCCAAAGGCGACACAACCATTAACCTCACGGACTATCCGGAATCTTATCTAATCATCAAAGCCGATAACAAAACATTTAAAATCACAGGAAAATGAAAAAAATCGTCATAGCTGTCATAGGGATGTTCTTGGCCGTCAGCGGCTATTCACAGAAGTCCATCACCCTGGAGCGTGCCGACGGCACGAAGATTCACACGTCGCTTGAAAACTTCATCGAGGCCACATTTACCGACGAGCCTGAAACCGTCATCTCAACGACTCCCGAGGCTCCGACTTTCGAGGGTCTTCAGCTCGAGGCACAGGATGTCAACGGATGCGAGTATATAGCTCTCGAGCAGATTGCGCCGCATGTCTGGGTGGCCTCGCGCCGGCTGACCGGCAGCGGCAACTGGTGGGACTGCAGCGTCAAAATCGTGTCATCAGACCACACGACATACTGGGGACAACCCTTCACTCAGGACTGCACCGAAAGCGGCAAAATCACCCTTGTCGAGGGCGAGGGAGGCACACGATATCTCCCCGCGGGCACATACGGATTCATCTATATCGACACCGACAACAGCCTGCGCTTCACACGCCTTTATGACAAGGCAGATGTCACTGAAGTCACCGTCGAAAAGGAGGTATATCCCAAGTCAGACTACACCGTGAGCTACAGTGTGGGCAGTGAGGTTGTCAGCGCCCAATATCTCGGCGAAGGCCTATGGAGAGCCACCGTCACCGTCGAGCCGGGCATGAAATTCAGTCTGACGCACACCGACAAAGAGGGGCAGGCCGTCAAGTGGGGCGCAGCCGCAGCCGACACCCCGACCGGCCTCACCGGCTCCATAGCCGAGGGTCAGGCCGAAACGTTCGCGCTGACAGGCGTAAAAACCGGACGCTATACGCTGATTTTCGACGAAACCTATGGCAGCTTCGCCTTCATGGTTCAGGTACTGAATGCCGAATCAAAAACGCGCACACTCTCGTTTGAGGACGCGGACTACAAGGGCGAGGGCAACGTCTTCGCCACCGAAAAGCCCTGGAGCGGACTGATTGACACCCCGCAGGCCGGCGGCCCGATGCTTTATGGCAGCCAGGCCGGGGAATATCAGTGGTATGACCAGAACAACACCGAACTCAGATGGGACGGATTCTCAGACAGCGGATATGGCAAAGCCTTCTATTCGGGCGGATATGCCGTGTCCAACTACGTCGGCGAGCCGAAATCAGACTACACGCAACAACTCGCCATCCCCTTCGGCGACGGCACCAATAACTTCTGCATGGCCTTCAACCGCGAGGACAAATTCTCGTCAAAGACCGTTGAGCCCATCTATTTCGCCGACGGCGTGGCCCGCGTTATCAGGAGCATCGACGTGACCAACAGCAGCTATGCCGCCGGTTCGCTGATGTATGGCGACGGATTCGCCCCCGCAGCCAAGGAGGGCACAGAGTTCATCGTCAACATACGCGGCACGCGCGAGGACGGCAGCGAAATGACCGTGCAGCACCATCTGTGCAAAGACACCGACATACTGAAAGACCACTGGGAAACCGTGGACTGCTCGTCGATGGGCAAAGTGATGATGATCGAGATATTTGTCACCGGGTCTTCAGACCTCGGCGGCGACTACGGCCTGAACACACCCGGCTATGTTGCGTTTGACAACATCGTCGTGGAATTTGACGACTGACGTTCTTGTCTTTTTTAATCTGCGCGCCCTGGGAGTCTCGCCTGACCTCCGGGGCGCCCCATATCCGGGCCGAGGCAAGCTGTCAGGAACGGAGACGGATGAGGGAGAGGCCGTCGCGCAGGGGGAGGATGACGGTTTCGAGGCGCGGGTCGGCGGCCACGCGGTCGTTGAAGGCGGCGACGCCGCGAGCCTGGGAGTCGTGAGCAAGCGCGTCGGGGTCAGCCACCTTGCCACTCCAGAGGGTGTTGTCGGCGATGATGTAGCCGCCGGGGCTGAGGCGGGGGACTATCAGGTCGAGATAGTCGCAGTAGCGCCGCTTGTTGGCGTCAATATAGACGAGGTCCCAGGGAGCGTCAAGGCGCGGCACGATGTCGAGGGCGTCGCCGATGTGGAGCGTGATGCGGCTCCCCAGGGGCGACCGGTCAAACCACTCGCGTATGAAGGGCTCGGCCTCGTCGTCGATTTCGACGGTGTGGAGCTCGGCGTCGCCAGTCAGTCCCTCGGCGAGACATAGGGCCGAATAGCCCGAGAAAGTGCCGAGCTCGAGGACACGCCGCGGGCGTATCATCGTGACGAGCATCTTCAATATGCGCCCCTGGACGTGGCCCGAGCACATGCGCGGATAGAGTCGGCGCAGCCACGTGTCGCGATAGAGGTCGGCCAGCAGCGGCGGCTCGGCGGCGGTGTGGGCCTCGATGTAGTCGTCAAGACGTTCGTCGGCGGTCATAGGGCGAGCAGGGCCTCCACGCCCAGACGGTAGGAGTCGGCGCCGAAGCCGGCGATGGAACCGAGACAGACGGGCGCTATGAGCGACCGGCGGCGTATCTCCTCGCGGGCGGCGGTGTTTGAGATGTGTACCTCGACCACGGGTGTGCTGACGGCGGCGATGGCGTCGGCCAGCGCGAGCGACGTGTGGGTGTAGGCTCCGGCGTTGAGCACTATGCCATCACCGTCGAAGTCCTGAATGGCGTCAATCAGGTCGCCCTCGTGGTTCGACTGGTAGTCGGTGAGCAGGGCGCGGCCGTCGAAGCGGCGGCGCAGGCCGCCGAGGATGTCGGCGAGTGTCGCCAGTCCGTAGACCGACGGTTCACGGGTGCCCAGCATATTCAGGTTCGGGCCATTGAGAATCAGAATTTTCTTCATAATGTGTTAGGGGCTAAGAGGATGGGGGTCAGCGCCGGGCAATGTGCGAGGCCACGAGCGCCACCAGTGCGCCGATGACGGCGACGATGGCCATGACAGCAGCGAGGTCGGCAACCTGGAGGTCGACGGGATATGTTGTTATGGTCATGCGGGTATGGTCGCCCCCGAGCTTGATGAAGCCGCCCCACTGCTGGGCGAGCGTCAGGGCGCTGCCAAGGATGACTCCGGCGAGTCCGCCGATGAGACTTATGAGGAGCCCCTGCCACATGAAGATGCGGCTGACCATCGAGCGTGTGGCGCCCAGGGCGAGCATAATCGACGAGGAGCTGCGTTTCTCGATGATGAGCATCGAGAGGGTTGAAATCACGTTGAACGACGCTATCAGCAGGATGAAGCCGAGCATGACGAACGAAATCCACTTTTCAATCTCAATCATGCGGTGTGAGGCGCGGTTCTGGGCAGCGCGGCTGACGGCGCGCATCTCCGGGCCGAGGAGGCGCGTCAGCTCAGGGGCGGCGGCGCCGGGGGTGAGGGCGACATAGACGGCGCTGGCCTGGGCCGAGTCATAATCGAGCATGAGACGCAGGCGGTCAAGGGGCATGTAGACGCGGTCGGCGTCAAACTCGTTCTCGTTTGACTGATAGACCTCGGCAATGGAGAGGGAGTCGGACCGGAATGCCGACATCGGGTTGGAGGGGTTTATGCGTCCGAGGCGCCGCGGCGTGTAGACACCTAAGCGCGGATAAAAGTCGGGACGCGCGCCGAGTCTGACGGCGGCTCCCACAGAAATCGTCGCGCCGATGTCGCGCATGGCTTCTGCACCGTCAATCACCACGGAGTCGACGGCCACCGTCGAGCGCCAACCGGGAGCCACGCCCACGAGCGTGACGGCCATCTGGCGGTCGCCATAGGTGGCGAGTCCGCGGCTCTCGATAACCGGCAGGGCCGCAGCGACGCCGGGGACGCGGGCGAGTGCGGCGGCCAGAGAGTCGGCGCCGGCGAAATCGCGGCGGTCTGTGCGCTCAATCCTGATGTCGGGATTGAGCATCGACGACCGTTGGTCGGCCAGACGGGCAAAGCCGTTGAAGACCGACAGCACACAGACCATTGCTGCCGTGGCCACGGCCACACCGGCCAGCGACACCATCGAGATGATGTTGACGGCGTTGTGGCTTTTGCGCGCAAAGAGATAGCGCAGGGCGATTTTCAGCGGCAGCATTGTGTTTTTTCAGGAGTATGGCGGAGGGAGAGCGGGCGCTCTCTTATTTAGCGAGCAGACGGTCGATGTTCTCGATATAGTCGAGCGAGTCGTCGAGGTGGAATGTCAGCTCGGGAGTCTTGCGGAGCTGAAAGCGCACTTTCTGCGCAAGCTCATAGCGTATTGTCTTGGCCTGGCGGTTGATGTTCTCGAGCATCTCGGCGCCTTTGTCGGGCGGGAAGACGCTCAGGTAGGCGCGGGCTATGCTGAGGTCGGGAGAAACGCGCACCTGACTGACGCTGACGAGTATGCCGTGGGTTTTGGCGGTCTGCTGACGGAAGATTTCGCTCAGCTCCTTCTGTATGAGCCTTGAGATTTTGGCTTGGCGGGTTGATTCCATGAGATAAAAAAATTAGAGTGTTCGCTTTAAGAACAAGCGAAGAGCCTTAATTGGTCGCAAAGGTAGTGAAAAAAGCCGACACGGCGACGCGGGCGGGGCTCCGAAAGATTTACAAATGCAAAATCACCTAACTGTTTAGCCTACAAATGTTAACGGGGCGTGTTGATAAATATCGGAGAAAAACTCTGTTTTCAGTTGTAAATTTGTGGCCAAAAATGTCTAACTTTACACCGGATTAGCGGGTGCTCTGTCGTGCCCTCATCCCGCGCCCGAGGCGCGCTCTCCCCCTTCTTAGACTACCGAATCACCGTGGAACAGACTTATCATACACCGGCCCTGCTGGCCGAAACGCTGTCGGCGCTTGACATTCAGTGCGACGGCATCTATGTCGACGTCACCTATGGCGGCGGCGGCCACTCGCGCGCCATCCTCGACCGGCTTGGCCGGGGAGGGCGTCTGCTGGCATTTGACCAGGACTCCGATGCCGTGGAGCGCGCGCTGGCTTCTGAAACAGGCCGCGACCCGCGGTTCACGATGATTCACAGCAATTTCAGATATCTGCGCAACTTCCTGCGCTACTATGGCGTCGAGGGACGCGTCGACGGCCTGCTGGCCGACCTGGGCGTGTCGTTTCACCACTTCGACGACCCCGAGCGCGGATTTTCGTTCAGGTTTGACGCCCCGTTGGACATGCGCATGAACCGCGGCGCCCGCATGTCGGCCGCCACCCTGCTCGACACCGTCGACGAAGAGCGGCTGTCGACCATGTTCAGCCTCTATGGCGAATTCAAGGCCGCACGCCCTCTGGCGAGGGCCATCGTCGCCGCACGGACACAGGCGCCGGTCGACACCGTCGGACGCCTGCTCGAGATAGCGCGCCCCTTTGTCAACCCGCGTCAGGAGAAAAAAGACCTGGCATGTATCTTTCAGGCCCTGCGCATCGAGGTCAACGATGAACTCGGAGCGCTCCGCGCCATGCTGACCCAGGCCGTCGGCGCGCTCAGGCCGGGCGGACGTCTGGCCGTCATCACCTATCACTCGCTCGAAGATCGTCTGGTAAAGAACTTCATGAAGACCGGCAACTTCGAGGGACGCCTCACACAGGACTTCTTCGGACGCACCACAGCGCCGCTGAAGCCGCTTTCGTCCAAACCCGTCACGCCCTCAGAGGCCGAGGTCGAAGCCAACCCGCGCTCGCGCAGCGCCAAACTGCGCGTCGCCGTCAAACAGCCACTCACCGACAATGAAGAAAGATAAGGAACATACGACGCCACACAGCGACGACCCCGCAGCCGCCGAAGGCGGCGGATTTCTGCGCCGCCTGATTCACGGCCAGTTCATGTCGAGCGACTTCTTCGCGCGCCACTGGTTGCCCGTGCTCGTCACCGTCGTGCTCATCATGACCTATATCACCTCTAAATATATCTGTCAGACGCGCATGGAGCAGATTAACAAGCTGACCAAAGAGCTTGAGATTGTCAAGGCCGAGCGCGTCAGAGTGCGCTCGCTCTACATGGGCCGCACCTCCGAGAGCGCCATGCAGCATCTTGTCGACAGTGTCATTCCGGGCCTGGCCGTGCAGGAGCGTCCCCCCTACAAAATCACCGAATAATCTCCCCCTCATCATCACATCATCTCCTCAAACCCGACAGCAATGAGAAAAGACAACCGCGCGAACATCCTCTTCCGCTATGGCCTGATAGCTATGGTGATTCTTGCGTTTTCGTTCCGCATCGTCGCCAAGCTGGTCGACACCACGCTCATCTCGGCCGACGAATGGAACGAGAAGGCCATGAAAGAACTGTCACGCACACGTCCCATACCGCCCGAGCGCGGCAACATTCTCGCCGCCGACGGCTCTATTCTCGCCACGAACCTCCAGTACTACACCGTCCGCATCGACTTCCGCTCGGAGCGTTTCCTGACCGAGCGATACATCAAGGCCGTCGACTCCATTGCCGACTCGATGGCCCGATACTTCCCACAGCGCAACCGCGACCAGTGGGCGCGACATCTGCTGAAGCCTCTGAGTGTGCCCAAGAAGGAGCGCTCGCGCACCTTCACGGTCATCACCAACATAAACTACGCCCAATACCAGAAACTGCGCACTTTTCCTTTCTTCAACATCAAGAACCCCAACAAAAACGGACTCGTGCCCGACACCTACATGAGGCGCGTGCGTCCATACGGCAACATGGCGCGCCGCTCGATAGGCGGCGTCGGCGTCACCAAGGGACGCGAGGTCCACGGCATCTCGGGCCTGGAATGCGCGCTCGACACCCTGCTCTACGGCATTCCGGGCGTGTCGAAGAAGGTGCCGATGACGCGCGACATGGTCAACTGGACCGACATCCCCGCCATACCGGGCTATGACATACAGACCACCATCGACATCAAGCTCCAGGACATCGTCGAGAATGAGCTCAACCGTCAGCTCGAATGGTGCGACGCCGACTGGGGCGTGGCAGTGCTGATGGACGTCAAGACCGGCGACATCCGCGCCATCTCCAATCTTGAGAAGGCTGTCAGCACTCCCGGATATATCGAGGGTATGAACCGCGCCGTGCTCGGCTTCGAGCCGGGGTCGGTCATGAAGACCCTGTCGATGATGATAGCCCTCGAGGACGGCATCGTGCGCCCCGGCGACTATATCCCGACCGGCTCGGGCTACGCATATGCCGGCGGACGTCCCATCACCGACTCCCACGGCGTCGACGGCATGACCGCCGCCGAGGTCATCGAGCGCTCGTCAAACATCGGCATGACAAAAATCATAGCACGCAAATATGACGCCAACCCCGGCGGATTCTATCACCGTCTGCGCCAGATAGGATTTATGGAGCCCATGCACACCGGTATCACCGGCGAGCGTCCGCCGCGCATCGACTCGGTGCCTGACGACCGCGGAGGCCGCATAGCCCTGTCGCGCCAATGCTACGGATACGCCACCGAGATTCCGCCGCTCTACACCCTGTCTATCTACAACGCCATCGCCAACGGCGGCCGCTATGTCAGGCCACGTCTTGTCAGCCGACTCATCGGCGGCGAGACCGACTCCGTCTTGCCCGTCACCTATATCCGCGACCGCATCTGCTCGGAGCAGAACGCGCGCCGTCTGCGCGAGATGCTCACGTCGGTGGTGTGGGGCGACCACGGCACGGGACGCCGTCTGCGCAACGACCTCGTCAAGATTGCCGGCAAGACCGGCACGTGCTACATGATTGACGGCGGCTCATACAACACCTCGAAAAAGCGTCTGGCCTTCTGCGGATTCTTCCCAGCCGACAATCCCGTCTACTCGTGCATCGTCCTGATAGCCAATCCGAAAGCCAACGCTTTCGGCGCGGCATCCACGAGCGGTGAAGTTCTGAAAAATGTCGCCGTCAAGCTCTATTCGCGCGGCCTGCTGGGCAATTCGAGCGATTACACCAAAGAGGACAGACGCGGGGGCCAGAACGCGCCGACCTACATAGCGTCGGTGAACGACCCGTCGATGGCCGGCGACCTCCAGTCGGCGCTCGGCGTAGGCGGAGGCCACAAGAGCCTGCGCGCACCGCGGTCCTCAGGCGAGAACGCGCGTCGCCGCACGGTTCCCGACGTCACCGGTCTGAGTCTGCGCGAGGCCGTCAACCGGCTCGAGAACGCGGGCTATAACGTCCGTGTCAGCGGCGCCGGATGGGTCAGACGGCAGCAGCCGTCGGCGGGCACCGTCGCCGCGCGCGGCACACGCGTCACCCTGACCACATCAAACTAAACGAAATCATTATCCGACCACCTATACATAAATAGTAGAGAATGAAAAATCTGTCACAGCTCCTGAGCGCCATCAGGGCCGAGGAAATCATCGGTAGCAAAGACAAAGAAATAACCCAGCTGACGGCCGATTCGCGCCACGTCAGCGCCGGCGCGCTGTTTGTGGCCGTGCGCGGCACAAATGTCGACGGCCACAGCTTCATCCCCGTCGTGTCGACCACGGGCGTAGCCGCCATCGTATGCGAACACCTGCCGCAAAACCTCGAAAGCGGCATCACCTATATACGCGTGGCCAACTCGGCCATCGCTCTGGGCTATCTCGCCTCTGAGTGGCATGACAATCCCTCGCGTAAACTGAAACTTGTGGGCGTCACCGGCACAAACGGCAAGACCACCACCGCCACTCTCATCTATGAGATGGCGCGTCTGATGGGCTACAAGGCCGGACTGCTGTCGACCGTGCGCAACTATGTCGACGGCGAGCCTCATCCCACCAACGTCACCACCCCCGACGCACTGACGCTCAACGCCCTGCTGGCCGAAATGGTCGAGAAGGGATGCAGCTACTGCGCCATGGAAGTAAGCTCTCACGCCGCCGACCAGCACCGTATCGCCGGACTGGAATTCACGGGCGCCATCTTCTCGAACCTGACACGTGACCACCTCGACTATCACAAGACCGTCGACGCCTATCTCAAGGCCAAAAAATCATTCTTCGACGGACTGCCCTCCACCGCTTTCGCGCTGACGAACATAGACGACAAAGCTGGTCTGGTCATGACCCAGAACACTGCCGCCACCGTCAAGACCTATTCGCTCAGGTCTGACGCCGACTTCCGTGGCCGCATCATCGAGAGCCGCCTCGACGGCACACTTCTGAGCCTCAACGGCCATGAAGTGGAGACCATGTTCACCGGACGCTTCAACGCCTACAACCTGACGGCCGTCTTCGGCGCGTCGGTGCTGTTGGGCTGGTCGCTCGACGACGTGCTCCGCAACATGAGCCTGCTGGTGCCCGTGGCAGGCCGCTTCCAGACGCTCAGGTCGCCGGGCCGAGGCTACGTGGCTGTCGTGGACTATGCCCACACACCCGACGCCATCGTCAACGTGCTGACCGCCATACGCGAGGTCACCGGCGACAAATCTCAGATAATCACTGTCGTCGGCGCCGGTGGCAACCGCGACCACGGCAAACGCCCCATCATGGCCGCCGAAGCCGCCCGTCTGAGCGACCGCCTCATACTGACCAGCGATAACCCCCGCAACGAAGACCCCAACGCCATACTCCGCGACATGGAAGCCGGACTCGACGCCTCGCAGCGTCCGCGCACACTGACAATCTGCGACCGCCGCGAAGCCATACGCACCGCCACGGCGCTGGCACAGGCCGGAGATGTCGTTCTCATTGCCGGAAAAGGCCACGAGAACTATCAGGAAATAAACGGAGTGAGACACCACTTCGACGACCGCGAGACCGTACTTGAGATTTTAGAAGAAGAAAAGAACCTCTGACCGCCGTGCTCTACTATATCTTTGATCTGCTCAAAGGCATCGACGTGCCCGGCGCCAGGCTGATGACCTATATCACCTTCCGCTCGGGTGCCGCGCTGATTTTGTCGCTGTTCATCGCCATCGTCTTCGGACGCCGCATAATCGACCGTCTCCAGCTCATGCAGGTGGGTGAAATCGTGCGCAATCTCGGTCTGGAGGGACAGATGGCCAAGACCGGCACACCCACCATGGGCGGCGTGATAATCATCATGTCGATACTTATACCGTGTCTGCTGGTGGGTAATCTGGCCAACGTCTACATGCTGCTGATGATTTTCGCCACCATGTGGCTCGGCACACTCGGCTTCCTCGACGACTTCCTGAAAATTAAGCGCCACAACAAAGACGGCATGAAGGGCAAGTATAAAATCGTCGGCCAGGTGGGCCTGGGCCTGATTGTCGGACTGACGATGTATCTCAGTCCCGACATCGTCATGCGCGAGAACATCGAGACCCAACAGCCGTCACCCGATGGCACCGAGACCGTCGTCACCTACAACCACGAGAATATCAAGACGGCCCAGACAACCATACCGTTTGTCAAGTCAAACAACTTCAACTATGCGTGGTTGACCGGCTGGATGGGCGACTACGCCGAGACTGCCGGATGGATTGTCTTCATCCTGGTAGCCATCTTTGTCATCACGGCCATCTCCAACGGCGCCAATCTGACCGACGGACTCGACGGGCTCTGTACGGGAACGTCGGCCATTATCGTGGCGGCGCTCGCCGTCATGGCCTATCTCGGAGGGTCGATAGTCTACTCGTCATATCTCAACATCATGTATATACCCGGCTCCGAGGAGCTGGTGGTGTTCGCCTCTGCATTCCTCGGGGCGCTGATAGGCTTCCTGTGGTATAACGCCTTTCCGGCCCAGGTATTCATGGGCGACACCGGCTCGCTCACTATCGGTGGCATCGTGGCCGTCTTTGCCCTGCTGATACGCAAGGAGCTGCTGCTGCCGATACTCTGCGGCATCTATATCGTCGAGGACCTCTCGGTCACGATGCAGGTCGTATGGTTCAAAATCACCAAGCGCCGCTTTGGCGAAGGCCGGCGTATCTTCAAGATGACGCCGCTCCACCATCACTTCCAGAAACAGGGAGGAACCATTCCGGCCATATTCCAGCATCCCTATAACGCCATACCCGAAAGCAAAATCGTCGTCAGATTCTGGATTATAGGCATCTTCCTGGCCGTCATAACATTTGTCACACTGAAAATCAGATAACCGCGATGGAAAACAAGAATAAGAAGAAACTCGTCATACTGGGCGGAGGTGAGAGCGGCGTCGGAGCCGCCATCCTCGCCAAAGACCTCGGCATGGAGGTCTTTCTGAGCGACTACGGACACGTGGCTCCCCGCTATCAGGCCGTGCTCGATGCCGAAGGCATCGAGTGGGAAGAAGGACGCCACACCATGGAGCGCATCCTCGTCGCCGACGAGGTTGTCAAAAGCCCCGGCATCGCGCCGACCACACCCGTCGTGCGCGCCGTGACCGAAAAGGGCATCCCCGTCATTTCGGAGATTGAATTCGGCGGCCGCTACACCGACTCGCGCATGATCTGCATCACCGGCTCGAACGGCAAGACCACGACGACGCTTCTGACATACCACATACTCCGCGCCGCGGGCATCGACGCCGGACTGGCCGGCAACGTCGGCAAGTCGCTGGCGCTTCAGGTGGCCCGCGAGCCCCATGCCGTCTATGTCATCGAGCTTTCGAGCTTCCAGCTCGAAAACATGTATGATTTCAGAGCCGACATAGCCATCATGCTAAACATCACACCAGACCATCTCGACCGCTATGACTACAAGATGGAAAACTATGTCGACGCCAAATTCCGCATACTCCGGAACATGACGCCCGAAGGCGCCTTCATCTACTGGCAGGACGACCCCGTGGTGACCTCTAAGCTCGCAGGCATCTCCACCGAGGCACGCCTCTACCCCTTCGGCATGACACGCCGCGAGGGCACACGCGCATGGGTCGAGCCCGCGAGCGGCGAGCTTGTCTTCGACACCGCCGAGGAGACCGTGGCCATGAAGCGCGACGACCTGAGCTTGCGGGGACTCCATAATCTCTACAACTCGATGGCTGCAGGTCTGGCCTCATGCCTGATGAAAGTGGCTCCCGACGTGCTGCGTCGCTCGCTCTCCGACTTCGGCGGCGTTGAACACCGTCTGGAATTCGTGGCCGAGAAAGACGGCGTGCGCTGGATAAACGACTCCAAAGCCACCAACGTGGACGCCTGCTTCTGCGCCCTCGACAGCATGACCGCTCCCACCGTACTCATCGTGGGCGGCAGGGACAAGGGCAACGACTACGGGCAGATACTGTCCCTCGTCAGAGAGAAATGCCGCGCCATCGTCTACCTCGGTGCCGACAACGCCAAACTTCACGAAAATTTCGACGCCCTCGGACTGCCCGTAGCCGATACCCACAGCATGAAGGAGTGCGTGGAAGCCTGCGCGCGCCTGGCCCGCGAGGGCGACACCGTACTGCTGAGTCCCTGCTGCGCCAGTTTCGACCTTTTCCGCAACATGGAAGATCGCGGAGAGCAGTTCAAGACGCTCGTACAGGCCATGATGTGACGAAATATTTACTTTCCGCACCTGTCGGAATAGCTTCGCACAGCATTTGAAAGACTGCAAAAAGTACTTCCCGGTTAGAGGCACCCGCCGCTTGCCGGTCGGTTTTTAAGAACAATAAATAGAAAAGCGATGTCGAAACTGGATATATCCTGTCTCTTATACAC
>ENA-OYXU01000290-OYXU01000290.1-human-gut-metagenome-genome-assembly--contig:-NODE-290-length-21123-cov-9.574236_pt1 | contig 21123 bp, 13 predicted proteins | sample MGYA00243243_ERZ653435 | MGnify/ENA primary metagenome ERZ653435 (study PRJEB26926, sample SAMN06165113) | human gut metagenome | biome: ENVO:00009003; feature: ENVO:2100002; material: ENVO:00002003... | reverse complement strand
CTTATCGTCGGCAGCGTCAGATGTGTATAAGAGACAGTTTCCGAGGTGCAGCCGAAAATCGACGAAGTCAATGAAAAGTGAAGAATCACGCGCAGCCAATTAATAATTAAAAATTAATAATTAATTAAATTAATGAAAGTCGCCATCACGGGAGGAATAGGCAGCGGCAAGAGCTATGTGTGCCGGATGCTTGCAGAGAAAGGCATTGAGGTGTACGACTGCGACCATGCCGCCAAAGTGCTCATGAACTCGTCTGCAGCCCTGCGCCAGCAGCTTACGAAGCTCATTGGAGACGCAGCATATCTGCCCGACGGCAGGCTGAACAAGGCTGTTGTGGCACAGTTTCTGCTGAAGAGCGATGCCAACAAGACCGCCATCAACAATGTGGTGCATCCTGCTGTGGCTGCCGACTTTGAAAACAGCGGCAAACAGTGGCTGGAAAGCGCAATACTGTTTGAGAGCGGATTCGACAAGCGCATTGACTTCACTCATGTCATCTGTGTCACGGCGCCACTCGAAGTGCGTATAGACAGAATATGCAGCCGCGACTCCATCTCGCGCCAAGAAGCTCAGCAATGGATTGACAAACAGATGAGCCAGGAAGAGAAAGCCGCCCGAAGCAATTTTGTCATCGTCAATGACGGGAAAAAGGATTTGATAACACAAATAAACATTATAGTAAACAAACTAAATTCAGACTAAAAGAAGAAATATTATGTTACAGACAATTTTATCTATCGCCGGAAAACCGGGATTGTACAAACTTGTAAGCCGTGGTAATAACAACCTTATCGTGGAGGCTCTTGACAGCACCCACCGCCGCATGCCGGCTTTTGCCACCGACCGCATAACATCTCTTGCCGACATAGCAATGTTCACCGACACCGAAGACGTGGCACTGGGTAAGGTGCTCGCATCAATGAAAACTGTTGAGGACGGAAAGGCATGCTCTATCAACTACAAGAAGGCATCGGGCGATGAACTGCGCGAGTATTTCGCAAAGGTGCTGCCCAATTACGACCGTGACCGTGTGCAGGTGAGCCATATCAAGAAGCTCATCCAGTGGTACAACATCCTGATTGAAGCCGGGGTGACTGACTTCGAGGAAGAAATGGCTCCCACAGAGGGCGATAACATAGATGACCGTAAGGAGAAATAGTGAGGAGTGTGGAGTGAGGAGTTTCCCACTCCTCCTACATCTCCTACCACTCTTACAACTCCTACCCATCCTACAAAATACAACAACTAACTAACTTCAACTTTATGCAACAAAAACGCTACGGACATTTTGACGACCAGAATCGCGAATATGTCATCACCGACCCGAAGACTCCATGGCCATGGATAAACTATCTGGGCAACGAGGATTTCTTCTCACTTATCAGCAACACCGCCGGAGGCTACAGCTTCTACAAGGACGCAAAGTTCCGCCGCATCACACGTTACCGCTACAACAACGTGCCGATGGACAACGACGGGCGCTACTTCTACATCAAGGATGCCGACACCATTTGGAGTCCGGGATGGAAGCCGTGCCGCACGCCACTCGATTTCTACGAGTGCCGCCATGGCATGGGCTACACCCGCATCACGGGAGCAAAGAACGGAGTGGAGGCTTCGGTGCTTTTCTTCGTGCCGCTGAAGACATGGGCGGAGGTGCAGAAGCTCACACTGCGCAACACGTCTAATGAGAAAAAGCATCTAAAGCTGTTCTCGTTCACAGAGTGGTGTCTATGGAACGCAGCCACGGACATGGAGAACTTCCAGCGCAATTTCTCTACCGGTGAGGTGGAGATTGAGGGCTCAACAATCTATCACAAGACAGAATACCGCGAGCGCCGCAACCATTATGCCTTCTACACCGTGAACACCGACATTCAGGGCTTCGACACCGACCGCGAGACCTTTGTAGGGCTCTACAGCGAGAAGTCGGCACCCGACGCTGTGGTGGAGGGTAAGCCGCGCAACAGCCATGCCCACGGCTGGAGCCCCATAGCATCCCAATATATAGAGGTGGAGCTGGCCCCGGGCGAGAGCCGCGACCTCGTGTTCCTTCTCGGATATGTGGAGAATGAGCAGAGCGAGAAGTTCGAGGCTCACCAGGCTATCAACAAAACCAAAGCGCACGCCCTTATCGAGGCGTTCAACACCACCGCCAAGGTGGATGCCGCCTTCAATCAGCTCAACGACTACTGGAACTGCCTGCTCAGCAACTTCACCGTAAGCAGCGGCAACGACAAGCTCGACCGCATGGTGAACATCTGGAACCAGTATCAGTGCATGGTGACGTTCAACTTCTCGCGCTCGGCATCGTTCTTCGAGAGTGGTGTGGGGCGCGGCATGGGATTCCGCGACTCCAACCAGGATCTCGTTGGCTTCGTACACCTTGTGCCGAGCCGTGCCCGCCAGCGCATCATCGACATCGCATCCACCCAGTTCCCCGACGGCGGATGCTATCACCAGTATCAGCCACTGACCAAGCGCGGCAACAACGATATAGGCGGCGGATTCAACGACGACCCCTGCTGGCTTATCTTCGGCACTGCCGCCTACCTCAAGGAAACGGGCGACTTCTCTATTCTCACCGAGCCTGTGCCATTCGACAACCAGCCGGGCAGCGAGAAGACTCTCTTCGAGCATCTCAAGATTTCGATGGAGCACGTCACCCGCAACCTCGGGCCCCACGCGCTGCCGCTCATAGGCCGCGCCGACTGGAACGACTGCCTCAACCTCAACTGTTTCTCGTGGGACCCCAACGAGAGTTTCCAGACCACAGAGAACAAGAGCGAGGGCTCAAAGGCTGAGTCGCTGATGATTGCAGGACTGTTTGTGGTTACGGGCAAGGAATATGTGAGGCTGTGCCGAACGCTCGCCGACCGTGGCGAGGATGCCGCCAGGTATGGCATTGCCAGCTTTGCTGCCGAGGCTGATGCAATGGAAGCTGCCGTCAACAGCATGGACGAGGCTGTGCAGAAGCACGGATGGGACGGTGAGTGGTATCTGCGTGCCTACGACTTCTACGGCAACAAGATTGGCTCGAGCGAGAACGAGGAGGGAAAGATATTCATCGAGAGTCAGGGCTGGTGCACCATGGCTGGCATCGGGCTCGACAAGGGCATGGTTGACAAGGCCATCGACTCCGTGGAGCGTATGATGGACTGCGAGCACGGCATTGTGCTCAACAATCCTGCCTACAGCGTTTACCACGTTGAGATGGGCGAGATCTCATCCTACCCCGAGGGCTACAAGGAGAACGCCGGCATCTTCTGCCACAACAATCCGTGGGTAATCATCGGCATGACGGTGGCAGGCAGAGGCAACGAGGCTTGGGATCACTACACGAAGATTCTTCCGTCGTATGTGGAGGAGGACCGCCAGACTCTGCACAAGGTAGAGCCTTACGTCAACTGCCAGATGGTGGCAGGCAAGGACGCCTACAAGCCCGGCGAGGGAAAGAACTCATGGCTCACGGGCACTGCCGCGTGGATGTGGCTCACCGTAAGCCAGTATATCCTCGGCATACAGCCCGACTACGACGGTCTTGCCATCCGCCCGTGCCTTCCTTCAACGGCTAAGGAATACACCGTAACCCGCCGTTTCCGTGATGGCGAGTATGTAATCATGGTGAAGAATCCCGACGGCGTGGAGACAGGCATAAAAAGCATAACCGTCGACGGCAACGCCATCTGTGGCAATGTGATACCGGCAACTCCGGGCAGCCACACCGTGGAAGTTGTTATGGGATAAGTCTTTTCAGCGGGCAAACTATCAGGTTGCCCTCATCATCACGCAGGTGCATTCCGTTGCCGCGGCAATAGCGGAAGTACTTGCATTCAGCACATTCAGCCTTACGCATCCATTCACGGTTGCGGTAAGGCTGAAATTTGTTCAGCCACACATCCATGAAGTCGTTCTGATATATGTTGCCCTGATGGAAGTTGGAGCGAATGCTGGCGCAGGCGGATATTGAGCCGTCGACGAGCACCGAGCCTACGGTGACACCAGCCTGACAGCCAAAGAAATGACCGCGTATGTCGCCCTCGTAGTTGCCCATAAATCCCTCGCAGCCATAGCTTGCAATGATTCTGCCCTCCTTTCGCGTCTGCTTTATGAAGTCGAGAATGCCGCGATACTCCTCACTGGTGAGGTGCATGTCGGGGTCGGCAGCCGCCCTGCCCACAGGAAACACCGCCACAATGCGCCACCGCTTCACGCCCTTGCCCACAAGAAAGTCGCGGATGGCAGGCAGCTGCTGATAGTTGCGGCGGTTTACGCAGGTGAGAACGTCGAAAATCACATCACCGTTCTCCACAAGCATGTCAATTGCCTGCGCCACCATCCGGAAGCTGTTCTTATGTCCACGCATCCAGTTGTGATTGTCCTCAAGTCCGTCGAGGCTCACGGTCATGGTGTGAAGTCCTGCGTCAATCAGTGAACTGAACCGCTCCGGAGTGAGCCGCAATCCGTTGGTCACCATTCCCCACGGGAAACCCCGGTCGTAGATGGCACGCCCGCACTCGGCAATGTCGTCACGCATAAGCGGCTCGCCGCCCGTAACAATCACAAACACCCTGTGAGGGTCGGTCATCTCGCTTATCCGGTCGAGCACACGCAGAAAATCCTCCTTTGGCATGTCGGTGATGCCCGACAGAGTCTTGCAGTCGCTGCCGCAATGGCGGCAATGCAGGTTGCATCTGAGTGTGCATTCCCAGAAAAGCTGTTGCAGCGGGTGCTCCTCCACCAGTCTGTCATACTGCTTGCGCCACAGTTCGAGTGCCAGCTTTCTGCGCAGCGACAATGGTAATGCCTTTGTCATTTCCTCCTCATTATTTCTTTTTCATTGTCTTGTTGGCAGTTATCTCGTAGGTGCCGAGGTTCCAAGCACCTTCACCATTTTTCACCTTTTCAATAGTCATGTCCTTGCCGCGCACCGTGTCGTTGGCAAAGGTTCCTCCATTGGCTTCACCGTCAACATCCTCAAAAGTCACTTCAATCCGTACATTTCCCTTAGTGTCATACAATGTTCCTGAAGCACCTGTCTTTACTGAATATTCACCATTCTCACCAGAATATACTGGGTTAGCTAAAGGACGGCGGTAATCGTCATGTGTCTCGTTTATATCAACCTTCACGCCGTTTATTGGCTTGCCGTCGGTGTCTGTCACCTTACCTTTTATAATATAATGTGTCGTAGGGGTTCCATACAGACATATATTATTACCGGGATCATCAATTTCATTTTTGTTGCACGATGAGAATCCCAACAGCGACAGGAGTACGCCCGTCATCCAATTGTACCAGTGAGTTAATTTTACTTTCATATCACATATTCTTTAAATGAGTAATTTTTTGTTATTTTTTATATATAAACACACCACATGGCATTTTATTGCACGTAAAAATATTTTTTTCGCTATTTATTTGGCAGATTGGGATATTCTTTGTATTTTTGCAGCATAACATAAACAGGTGAGCAGATTATGACAAACAGAAAACTGAAGCTGTGCCCCGTGGGCATACAGACATTTGAGAAAATAATAGACGGGAACTACTTGTACATAGACAAGACGGAATATGTGTATAACTTGGCAAAGAGTGCGCCTACATATTATTTTCTGAGCCGACCGCGTCGGTTCGGCAAGTCCCTGCTCACATCCACGCTGAAAAACTATTTTGAAGGCAGAAGGGAGCTGTTCAAGGGCTTGGCGATAGACAAGCTTGAGACGGAGTGGACGCAATACCCCGTGCTGCACTTCGACATGAGCACGGCGAAGCATGTGGATAAGGACGCATTAATATCTGAATTGAGCGGAAAACTCACTGACTATGAAAAGGTGTATGGCAGTAATGAACCAGACAAGCAAAATCTAAACCAGCGTCTGAAAGGTCTGATAGAACGTGCCAGCGAACAGACAGGCCGAAAGGTCGTTGTGCTCATCGACGAATACGACGCGCCGCTGCTCGACGTTATGCACGAGGAGGAGAATCTGCCAATTCTCCGCAACGTGATGCGCAACTTCTACTCTCCGCTGAAAGCCTGCGACCCATATCTGCGCTTCGTCTTCCTCACTGGAATAACAAAATTCTCGCAGCTCAGCATCTTCAGCGAGCTGAACAACATCAGCATGGACGAGCCATACGCCGCCATCTGCGGAATCACCAAGGAGGAACTGCTCACACAGATGGCAGACTATATAGAGCGGCTTGCCCAAAAGTTTGGAATAACAAATGAAGAGATGCAGTCGAGACTGAAGGCAAAATACGATGGCTATCATTTCACCTGGCCCTCGCCTGACATATACAACCCGTACAGTCTGCTTAACGCCTTTGACAGGGAAAAGCTGGACAATTACTGGTTTGGCAGCGGCACGCCTACTTTCCTTATCGAGATGCTGCGCAAGTATGACATCATTCCGCAGAAGATAGGACAGCGTGAGGCGTTTGCCTCTGACTTCGATGCCCCCACAGAGCGGCTCACCGACATCACTCCGCTGCTCTATCAGAGTGGATACCTCACCATCAAGGACAAGGACGAGGTGACAGAGCTTTATTCACTCGATATACCAAACAATGAAATCCGCGTGGGACTGCTGCAGAGCATGTTGCCAAATTATCTTGAGCGCCACACCAGCGAGGGCAAGACAACAGTCGGGCGTATGTACCGTTGCCTGCTCAGGAACGACATGGACGGCGCGCTCAGCCTGCTGCAGGAGTTCCTGCTCACCGTGCCCTACTGCGACAACACCGACTACGAGGGGCACTATCAGCAGATGCTTTACATCATCTTCTCGCTCTTCGGCATGTATGTCGACGTTGAGGTTCGCACGCCCCGCGGCAGGGTTGATATAGTGATGCGCACAGCCACCACCTTATATATAATAGAGCTGAAGCTCAATCAGAGTGCCGCCACCGCAATGAGGCAGATAAGCCTTAGGGACTATCCCTCACGGTTCGCACTCTGCGGATTGCCTGTGGTAAATGTCGGCATCAGCTTCGACAGCGAGACGAAGACCATCAGCGAGTGGAGCATTGAGGCTCAAGAGTAATAGAAGGCTTCATTCCTCATTTTTTGTAAATCAGCAAGCAAAAAGACTAAAATGATTACACATCTTTATATAAAGAACTTCACCCTCATTGATAAACTCGACATAGACTTTCATCCGGGATTCTCGGTAATCACGGGTGAGACTGGTGCGGGAAAGAGCATTATCCTTGGGGCAATCGGTCTGCTGCTTGGGCAGCGCGCCGAGACAAAACAGATAAAGCAGGGATGCGACAAATGCAGCATTGAGGCTCACTTCAACCTTGCCAACTACGGTATGAAGCCATTCTTTGATGACAACGACATTGACTATGACGCCGAGGACTGCATAATAAGGCGCGAGATAATGGCATCGGGCAAAAGCCGTGCCTTTATCAACGACACGCCGACATCGCTAACGCTGCTGAAAACATTCGGCGAGCAGCTTATGGACGTACACAGCCAGCACAAGAATCTGCTGTTGCAAAAGCAAGACTTTCAGCTGAGCACCGTTGACATCATAGCCGAGAATCAAGCGCTGACCGCCGAATATGCAGGATGTTTCTCTTCATATAAAAAGGCTTTGCAGCGGGTTAAGGCATTGCGGCAGGAGATTGACGACAACCTGGCGCAGAAAAACTTTCTGGAGTTTCAGTATCAGGAACTGAGCGCAGCCAACCTGCAGGCTGGCGAGCTGGAGGAACTGGAGCAAAATGCCGAGACCATGAGTCACAGCGAGGACATAAAGACGGCACTGTACAAGGCAGACAACGCCCTGAACAACGACGACAGCGGAATATTGACCAACCTCAAGACAGCGGTGAACAGCCTGCACGACATTGCCGACGTGCTGCCCGGTGCCCGGCAACTGGGGGAGAGAACACAGAGCTGCATGATTGAACTGAAGGACATAGCACAGGAAATTGGGCACGAATTGGACAACATCGATTATGACCCTGCCGAGCTGGACGCGATAAACAGCCGTCTGGACAAACTTTACGACCTGCAGAAGAAATACCGTAAGGAGACCGTTGAGGAACTGATAGAGATGCGCGACGAGCTGCACACTGCATTGGAAAACATAGAGAACAGCGACGAGGCAATGGAGGAGGCACAGCGTCTTGCCGACAGTCTTGCCACACAGTGCGGCGAGATAGCCGGAAAACTTACAGCTACCCGCAAGAAGGCGGCAAAGACCATTGAGAAGAACATGCAGGAGAGCCTGAAGCGGCTCGGAATGCCCAATGTGGAGTTTACCATCAGTATAAGCGCCACGGAGCTTGGCGACAATGGGCAGGATCGCGTGGAATTTCTGTTCAGCGCAAACAGGAACGTGCCTTTGCAACCAATATCGCAGGTGGCATCGGGAGGTGAGATTGCCCGCGTGATGCTGTCGCTGAAGGCAATGATAAGCGGAACGGTGAAGCTGCCCACAATAATATTCGACGAGATTGACACCGGTGTGAGCGGTAAGGTGGCGGAGCAGATGGCAAAGATGATGCGGGAGATGGGCAACAGCAACCGTCAGGTGATAAGCATCACCCACCTGCCGCAGATTGCCGCGCTCGGAACCACACATTATAAAGTATATAAGGAAGACAGCAACGGCACTACCTCAAGCCACATGATAATGCTCGACCACGACCAGCGCATCACCGAGATTGCGCAGATGCTCAGCGGCAGCGACATAACCCAGGCGGCTGTCGACAACGCCAAGGAACTCCTCACTCCTCACTGACTTAGTTGCAAATAAGCAATTTTAAAAGCGGATTTTCGTTAACAATCTTAAATAGCTGTCATTTTGTTAACGCAAATCCGCTTTCTGTTTAGGAAAAAACACTATCTTTGCAGCCATGAAGAAGACAACGATTTGGATAATAGCAATAATAATGGGATTGTCATTCCTGGGGCTGCTCTATCTGCAACTGTCATACATTGAGGCTATGGCAAAGATGAAGAAAGAGCAGTTTGACGAAGGAGTGAACCGAAGTCTCTACCAGGCATCACGAAACCTGGAGATGAACGAGACACGCCATTATCTGGAAAAAGACATAAACGAGCGGGAGCGCAAGAACCAGAGCCGCGACACGGCAAACAGCAACAGCACAGGCTATACGTCATTCCAAACGAAGACTCTGTCGCTTAAACCTTCGTCGATACCGAAGGCAATACTGCTGCGTTCCGACAGGAATTCGGTGGATGCCGCATCGCGGTCGCTGCAGGAGGTTGTGCGAAACAGGTACGTTTATCAGAAAGCCCTGCTCGATGAGGTGATATACAATATATTATATACAGCCAATGAGAAATCTCTGAAGGAGCGCATCAACTTCAAACTGCTCGACCAGGACCTTAGGGCAGAGTTGCTGAACAACGGTATCAGCATACCCTATCACTTTGTGGTGGAGACAAGCGACGGACGCGAGATCTACCGCTGCCCCGACTACACCGACGAAGGAAAGGAATATTCCTATACGCAGATACTCTTCAGAAACGACCCGCCGACAAGAATGGGTGTGGTGAAAATACACTTCCCCGACACCAGCAGCTACATATTCTCGAATGTGAAGTTTATGATACCGGCGATATTCTTCACGGGAGCGCTGCTTGTGACGTTTATTTTCACTATAGTGATAATATTCCGCCAAAAGCGCTACACGGAAATGAAAAACGACTTTGTGAACAACATGACCCACGAGCTGAAGACGCCTATAGCATCGATCTCGCTTGCCGCACAGATGCTCAACGACAAGAGCATACACAAGAGCGAGGCTACAATGTCGCACTTGGGCGGCGTGGTGGCTGACGAGACAAAGCGTCTGAGATTCCTCGTTGAAAAGGTGCTGCAGATGTCGATGTTCGACCGCAAGGACGCAGTGTTCAAGAAGAAAGAACTCGACCTGAACGAACTTGTGGAGACAATCGCCAACTCGTTCACACTGCGCGTGGAGCACACAGGCGGAAAAATTTACACTGCCATAGAGGCTGTGGAGTCGAAGATATACGTGGACGAAATACATTTCCAGAACGTGATATTCAACCTGCTGGACAATGCGGTGAAATACCGTAATCCCGACAAGCCGCTATACGTATATATAAAGACGTGGGACGACGAGAAAAACCTGTACCTGTCGATACGCGACACAGGAATGGGTATAAAGAAGGAGAATCTTAGAAAGATTTTCGACAAGTTCTACCGAGTACACACCGGAAACCGTCACGATGCCAAGGGATTCGGACTGGGTCTGGCATACGTGAGAAAGATAGTGCAGCTGCACAAGGGAAATATCAACGTGGACAGCGAGTTTGGAAAAGGTACAACCTTCACCATCTCCCTGCCGGTAATGAAATAAACATATTTATTAACATAAAAAACGAACGATTATGGAAGACAACTTGAAAATTCTTCTTTGCGAAGACGATGAGAACTTGGGTATGTTGCTGCGCGAATACTTGGCAGCAAAAGGTTTCTTTGCTGAACTGTGCTCCGATGGCGAAGCCGGCTACAAGGCATTCCTGAAGACTAAGTTCGACATTTGCGTGCTGGATGTCATGATGCCAAAGAAAGACGGTTTTGAACTCGCCAAAGACATCCGTCAGGCAAACGCTGACATTCCTATTATCTTCCTTACAGCCAAGACACTGAAGGAGGACATTCTCGAAGGTTTCAAACTCGGTGCCGATGACTACATCACCAAACCGTTCTCAATGGAGGAGCTGGTGTTCCGCGTAGAAGCAATCCTGCGCCGTGTGCGTGGCAAGAAAAACAAGGAGAACACCGTTTATCGCATCGGACGCTTCACCTTTGACACACAGAAGCAGTTGCTCATTATCGGCGACAAGCAGACAAAGCTCACCACGAAGGAGAACGAGCTGCTGGCTCTGCTCTGTAGCCACGCCAACGAGATTCTGCAGCGCGACTTTGCACTGAAGACCATCTGGATTGATGACAACTACTTCAATGCACGCTCAATGGATGTTTACATCACCAAGCTGCGCAAGCATCTCAAGGATGACGACCAGATTGAAATCATCAATATCCACGGAAAGGGCTATAAGCTCATAACCCCAGACGAGGATTAAAAAAATGAAGAATGAAGAGTGAAGGATTCTTCACTCTTCACTTTTCACTCTTCACTGAAATAGGGAAAATCCCCAAGCCATTTAGGGAAATCCTTTCGGCAAACCAATATAATTGTCGTATCTTTGCACCAGAAAATAAAGCAAAGGTACAAACTTATAAAAACTTCAGAATTATGAAAAAGATTATAATGACAATTTTGGCAATGCTGACCATAAACATCAGTACACAGGCTATGAGCTATGAGCAGGCACGGCGCGAGGCTCTGTTTCTCACCGACAAGATGGCATACGAGCTGAATCTCACCGACTCACAGTATGATGCAGCCTATGAGATAAACCTCGACTATCTGATGGGGGTTACCGGACGCGACAATGTGTATGGCACATATTGGGAGCGCCGCAACATAGACTTGGGATATATTCTTCTTGACTGGCAGTATAGGGCTTTCTGCGAAGCCACATACTTCTACCGTCCGCTATATTGGGATGCAGGCTACTGGCATTTCGGAATCTATGCGCGCTATCCTCACCGCACACACTTCTACTTCTCCCGTCCGACTGTCTACGTTTCATATCGTGGAGGACACAGCTGGCACCGTAATGGAGGAGTGAGCTACTGGAGAGACCGTCGTCACACATTCAATCACAGTGGTCCCCATACAGGAATGCGTGACAATCACAACAATCACAACAATCGCTTTAACCGTAACCACAACGGAAACCGTCACGATAACAATCGTCCTAACGGCAACCGTTTCGACAATGACCGCCGTCACGATAACAGCCGTCCCAACGGCAACCGTTTCGACAACGACCGCCGTCACGGGAGCAGCACACGGGTGACTGTGAACAACGGCAGCAATGACCGTCCCGCAAACAACAACGGAACACGCTTTGGGGGTGTCCGCAATTCTCGCAACAGCTCATTCGGCGGTTCGCGTAACAGTTCTTTCGGCGGCTCGCGTAACGGCTCATTCAATGGTACCCGCAGCAGTTCATCTGGCAGCAAGAGCAGTGTAGGCTCAAACCGCGGCAATGGCGGCAGCAACCACGGTCATGGTGGCGGCAACAGCCACGGTCATGGTGGCGGCAGCTTTGGAGGCGGCAGGCGCTAATATAAACAACCACAAAAAAATGATTATTTTATGAAAGTACTACAGAGTTCTCTTTTCCGCGCCTTTTGCTCAATAGCAATAGGCGCACTGCTCATTAAATATCGTGGTGCCACAGTTACGTGGATAACCATAGCCATTGGAGTCCTGTTTCTCATTTCGGGCATTATCTCGTGTGTCACCTATTTCATGGCAACACGCCATTCTGACAACTACAGGATTACCGATGCCGAAGGTAATGTGATAAACAACTACAAACCGGCATTTCCCATTGTTGGGCTTGGCAGCATCATTCTTGGATTTCTGCTTGCCATCACTCCCAACATTTTTGTAACAACGCTGATGTACATCCTCGGAGCTGTGCTCATCCTCGGTGCCATCAACCAGTATATGAACCTTGCCAATGCGAGGAAGATTGGAAAAATCCCGTTTGTGTTCTGGATTTGTCCGTCACTGATTCTGCTCACAGGTTTCTTTGTGGTTCTCAAACCGATGGAGACAGCAGAATTGCCGTTGCTCATCATTGGCTGGTGCTCGCTGCTCTACGGCATTACCGAAATCATTAATACCATGAAGGTAAGCTCGCAGCAACGTAAATATAAAAAGATGATACAGCAAAAGGAACTGGAGGCACAGACAGAGCAAGCAGAGCCGTCAGTTATTTCCGACAACCCCGCTTAAAACCTCTACCGCGTCGGCGACATTTGCCACGTGAGTAACCAACAGAGAACGCTTGCCGTTGTTATCCTTGAGATTACAGCGGCGGGCGTTTTTAGATATGTAGTCGAGTAAAAGTCCGAAAGCACAGCTTTGGAAGTATGCCTGACCGGCACTTACCGGGAAGAACAGCGACATGTGGTCGCCCTTCAGCATAATCTTTTCCACACCGAGTTTCTTGCCCAGCCTGCGCAGAGCCACCACCTTCATCAGTTCCTCCGCCATCGTGGGCGGCTCACCGAAGCGGTCGCACAGACGGTTGCGGTACTGCTCCAGTTCCTCGTCGCTCTTCAGATTGTCAAGCTCGCGGTAGAGCAGCATTCTTTCACTGTCGCTTGGCACATAATATTCGGGGAAATACATCTCGTAGTCGCTCTCTATTGCGCAGTCGTCCACAAAGTCCTCGCCACTCATCTCCTTGTTTTTCAGCTCTTCCTGATAAAGGTCGGCAAACTCCTCAGTTTTCAGCTCGCGCACCGCCTGATTCAGAATCTTTGTGTATGTCTCATAACCAAGGTCGCTGATGAATCCACTCTGCTCTGCTCCGAGCAGGTTGCCCGCGCCGCGGATGTCAAGGTCCTGCATGGCAATGTTGATGCCGCTGCCAAGGTCGCTGAAGTTCTCAAGAGCCTCTAAGCGTCGGCGTGCTTCGGGATTGAGGTCGGCAAGCGGCGGCGCCAGCAGATAGCAGAATGCCTTGCGGTTGCCGCGTCCCACTCTACCTCGCATCTGGTGCAGGTCGGAGAGTCCGAAGTTCTGCGCCGAGTTGATGATGATGGTGTTGGCGTTGGGGATGTCAATGCCGTTCTCCACGATGGTGGTAGACAGCAGCACGTCGTAGTCGTGGTTGGAGAAGTCGAGGATGATGTTTTCCAGTTCCTCGGGCTTCATCTGTCCGTGACCAATCGCCACCCTTGCGTCGGGCACATATTTGTTTATCATCTCCTTGATGGCTATAAGGTTGTTTATCCTGTTGTTTACGAAATACACCTGACCGTTGCGGCTCATCTCGAAGTTGATGGCATCGGCGATGATGTCGGGAGTAAACAGGTGAATCTCTGTCTGCACGGGATAGCGGTTGGGTGGGGGAGTCTGAATGGTGCTCATGTCACGTGCTCCGAGCAGCGAGAACTGCAGTGTGCGAGGTATTGGCGTCGCGGACATGGTGAGCGTGTCGACGTTGGTCTTCATTTGGCGCAGCTTCTCTTTTGTACCTACGCCAAATTTCTGCTCCTCGTCGATAATCAGCAGTCCGAGGTCCTTGAACTTCACTGACTTTCCCACAAGCTTTTGTGTACCTATGAGAATGTCCACCTTTCCTTCGGTAAGGTCGGCAAGTATCTGTTTTGTTTGTTTTGCAGAGCGTGCCCTTGTGAGATATTCCACTCTCACAGGCATGTCCTTCATACGTTTTATAAAAGTGTTGTAGTGTTGGTAAGCCAACACCGTTGTAGGTACAAGCACTGCCACCTGCTTCGAGTCGGTGGCTGCCTTGAATGCGGCACGCACAGCCACCTCTGTCTTGCCGTAGCCCACATCGCCGCACACCAGGCGGTCCATAGGTCTTGCCTTCTCCATATCCGCCTTTACGTCGTTGGTGGCTTTCAGCTGGTCGGGAGTGTCCTCATACAGGAAGCTCGCCTCAAGGGCATGCTGTAGGTAAGTATCGGCACTGAAAGCGAAGCCACGCTCCTGACGGCGCTTGGCATAAAGCTTTATCAGGTCGCGCGCCATATCCTTCAACTTGGTCTTTGTGCGCTCTTTCAACCGCTCCCACTGTCCTGTGCCGAGTGTGCTCAGTCTCGGTGGCTCGCCGTTGTCGGCAGCCTTGTATTTCGACACCTTATATAAAGAATGTATCGACACATAGATGGAGTCGCCGCGGTTGTAGATAATCTTTATCATCTCCTGATAGCTGTCGCCCTGAGGCATTCGCACCAGTCCGCCGAATTTGCCCACGCCATGGTCGGAATGCACCACGAAGTCGCCAACCTCAAACTGCTGGATTTCCTTCAATGTCAGCGCCACCTTACCGCCACGGGCACGGTCGCTCTTTAGGTTATACTTATGGAAACGGTCGAATATCTGATGGTCGGTGAAGATGCAGAGTTTCAGCTGATTGTCGGTGAATCCCTCGTGCAGTGTCTTGTCCACGGGAATGAATTCCTGTGTTGGGTCGTGCTTTCCGTCGGGTGTGAGAATCTCTTTCAGTCGCTCGTTCTGCTTCTGGCTGTCAGCAAGGATATACACCTCATAGCCGCGCAAGTGAAAATCCTCAACCGATGATTTCAGCAGTTCGAAGTTCTTGTGGAGCACGGGCTGTGGGGTGGTGTCAAAAGATATTGTGGCATTGGGCTTGCCTGTAGGACGGTGTCCCATCTCAACGGTCTTGAAACGTTGTATGTCGCTCATAAACGTACCTCCACCGATGAGCTGTATCTCAGTGCGCATCTCATTGAGTATGCGTTTCTGCTCCATCTCTGTCGCGCCTTCGGTACGCTCGATTATTGCCTGCTGCAGGAAACCTTCCTGATATGTCTTTTCTATTATGTCGCGCACGAATGTGAAGTTGCGCGCCACAAGTATTGCATTGTCATTGAGAAACGCCAATAGCGGAATACGTTCCTCTGTCATCTGAGCCAGCTCCGGCACAATGTCTACCATGTCGCGCTTGTCACGGCTCAGCTGGCTTTCCACCTCAAAGGTGCGGATGGAGTCAATCTCATCGCCGAAGAAGTCGATACGGTAAGGATATTCACAGCTGTAGGAATAGACATCGAGAATGGAGCCTCGGCGTGCAAACTGCCCGGGTTCATAAACGTAGTCAACCTCACGGAACCCAAACTCCCTGAGTGTCTTCACTATTCCGCCCACATCCACCGTCTCATCTTTTCTCAGCGTCAGCGTGCGGTCGTCGAGTTTCTTTTTCGACACAACAAGCTCAGCCACAGCCTCAGGGTGGGTGACGATGTAAAGCTGTTGTCCCTTGCCGCGCTGATGCTCGTTAACCCGTGTGAGCACCTCGGTGCGCAATATCTCGTTTGCGGCATCACGCTGTCCGTACTTCACCGCCCTGCGGTAGGATGACGGGAAGAACAGCACATTGTCAGTGCCAAGCATCTGGGTGAGGTCGTGATAAAAGTAGCCTGCATCGTCGGCATCATTGAGTATAAATACCATGGGCACTGCCATGCGGCTGGCAATGCCACCAAAGAGCATCGGTGCCGCCGACCCCACTAAATTCTGAAGGAAGACAGTCTTTACCGAACTGTCTTCCAACGTTTTCATCACTGCCGCCACTTGGGGCGAACCTGAATATTTCTCTAATAATTTACCTAAATCCACTCTGTTAATTCATTCGTTTTTGCCAGTATGCACACTCAACACTCCTCACTCCACACTTACCTCAACGTGCTTCACTCTCTGGCGGCGCCATGTGTAGATGCAGTGCAGGTGTCCGTCTGAGGTCTGGATTATCGACGGATAGGAGTATTGACTCACAGGACTGTCCTCAAGAGTTATCCAGTGTGTCCAGTGTATTCCGTCGTTGCTGCGCAGAAGTGACAGCGGTGTGCGTGCTCCCTTCTGCTTGTCGGGTTCAATGGGCCAGTCGTTGCATATCATCACGAAGCCTCCGTCTTTTAGCGTCACTGCATCCAGTCCGCTGTTGTTGTTTGGCACGTCTGTCATCTGCAGCTTGCTCCATGTCTTGCCGTTGTCGCTGCTGAAGGTTGTAGCCACCTGACGGTTGCGTGTGCGTGCCAATGCCTGCAGGCGACCGTCGGGGTGTACGAGTATCGTTGGCTGTATAGCCAGCTCATTCTTTTCCGACTCCACGTAGTCTGTGCGCTGCCATGTCTTGCCGCCGTCGTCCGACAGTTCAAAGAACAGTCTCCAGCCGCCCTTCTCAATACTTGTAGGTGCTATGATGCGACCTTTATTTATTATAGGCTTGTTCTTCACGGGCCCCAGCAGCTGGTCATCGCCCGATGTTGCCTTTGGCGACAGATTCTCGCGCTTGCTCCATGTCTTGCCGCCGTCTTTTGAGTAGATGCGCCAGCCTGTCCAGTCGGCGACGAAACTGCCAATCTTGAAGTCAAGTTCCATGCGTCCGTCGGGTAGCTGATACACCACAGGGTTCCAGCATGCCTTGCGCTGATAGGCGGCAGGATTCTTGCGTGCCGCGGGGTCGATGATTGGCCCCTTGTCGGCGGCAGTGGTGGTGCTGTCAATTCCCGACAGTCCTGCAAGTCGTGCCTCGTCGCTACCGGTTTTGAACACACCGTCGGCAACCAACTGCGGCGCCAGCCACTCGCTGCTGCCCTTAGGCTTGCGGCTCACCCATATACATACGTCGGGATTGCGCTCCTTTGTTCCGCCGAAATAAGTTGCCACGAGGTCGCCCTTCTTGTTCTCGGCTATGGTTGCCGAGTGGCATTGCGGGAATGAGGCCTCAGTGTATAGAAACTCATCCTTCACGATTGCCGGATGGCGCATCTTCATCTTTGCCTTTATGTCGTGATGTCCCGAGCCAAGCTCACGTGTGCTGCCGTCGGGCAGGGTGATTGTGGCTGTGGTGTTGGCAGGGATGTCAATGCTCCAGTATAGCGTGCCGTCCACTTTCTTCCAGTGGCTGCGTATCGTGCCGTAAATCGACTCATACTCACCTTTGATGAAGTTTATCTCGTCTACATTGAAGTCGGGGCGCATTATTATGTGCTTGAATCCCGGGTTGTCGTTGTCGGCGGCTATTCCCGCCACCTTCTCATACAGCCATGACAGCAGGTCGCCGAGCATCATCACGTGGTTGCAGCTGTTCATCCTCGGATTGGCGGTGTCGCCGTTCCAGAGTTCCCATATTGTCGTTGCCCCGTGGTCTGCCATATATCCCCAGCTGGGGTATGTGTTGTTGGTGGCAAGCAGCCAGGCAATATCGCCGCGCCCCATGTCGCTCAGTCCGTTGAGCAGCCAGCTGATGCCAATCACTCCGCATGCCACATGCCCGTTGCTCTTGGTTATGATGTTGCGTATGATGTTCTTCTCCACCTCGCCCTTCACATAATCGTCGTCAATCATTCCGAATGCCAGCGGCAGCAGGTTGGCTGTCACTGTGTTGCCCATGTAGCAGGTACTGTCGGGATAGAGCAGGTGTCCGGGCACTTTGCTTGTTCCGCGGTTGATGGTGAGGAATTTATCGTTGAATGCCTTCTTTACTTTTTCAGCCTCGGCTGCAAAGTGGCGTGCGTCGTCATCAAGGTTCTGCATCCGTGCAAAGCGCTCCATGAGCTTGTTCACCCGATAATAGTATGCCGTGGCAATGAGCGTGCCGTCAGTCATGCGGCTCTTGTCCTTGGCGTGTATCAGCTTCAGGTCCTCGGGCGGCAGACACCAGTCGCCGTACTTGTCGCGCGGCATAAGTCCGTCCTGTCCGTATTGCGTGCGCAGATGGTCAAGCCACAGTTTCACGTTGCCGTACCATTTTTTCAGCGGCGCGCTGTCGCCATACTGGCGGTGGAGCATCTCCATCGAGAATGGCAGCGCCGCAGGCCATGTCACATTGTCGCTGTAGTAGTTCCAGTATGCCGGAGCCACGTCGGGTATGCAGCCGTCCTCACGCTGAGCCTCGCAGATGTCGCGTGTCCATTTTGAGTAAAGCGTGTTGTTGTCGAACACAAACGCCTCGCCGAAGCAGCCGCGGGTGCGGTCGCCGAGCCATGGCTGGCGCTCGTCGCGCTGCGGACAGTCAACGGGCATTCCCTTGTAGTTGCTGAGTATTCCCCACACGGCATTGTTGTACACCTTATTTAATATAGTGTCGGCACACTCAAACCTGCCTGTCTGCGCCATATCATCGCTTATCACCTGAGCCTCTACGTCGGCAGCTGTCACAGCGTCGCCCATGCCCGTAATCTCGGCATAGCGGAATCCGTGGTAGGAGAAATGCGGATGCCACCACTCTCCCTGCTCGTCGCCGCGCGCCACATACTTGTCGGTTGACTCGGCGTGGCGCAGGTTTTCGGTGTACAGACTGCCGTCGGCATTGAGTTTCTCGGCAAAGCGTATGAACACGGTGTCACCCTTGTGGGTGTTGCGCATTCTGACCTTCAGCCATCCCGCCATGTTTTGTCCGAGGTCCACTATCACTCCGCCGTTGCGCTTGGTCACGGTCTTGGGAGTAAGTGTCCTCACCACCTTCATGCCCGGCGTCATGCTGCCGCGCAGTGTTCCCAACGGTATCGCCACGCGCTCGGCATTCATCCACTTCGAGTCGTCATAGCCAGCCACGGTCCAGTTGCCCAGCACCTTGCGGGCATCGTAAATCTCGCCGTCGTACTCGTTGTTGCTTCGTATCGGACCGTCGGCAGTCAGCTTCCACTTCGTGTCGGTGGATATCTTTTGCTGCTTGCCGTCCTCGTAGGTTATTATCAGGTTGGCACGCAGTTTGGGATAGCCGAAGTTGGCTATCTTGTATGGTTTCTTTTTCTGCTGCATGGTGTAGTAGCGCCCGTTGCCAAGCACCACTCCTATTGCGCCCTTGCCCTCGGCAAGCATCTGTGTCACGTCGTAGGCATCGTAGTACACCGTGCGGCGGTAGTCGGTAGGCAGTTGAGCCATCTCCTTGTCGCCCACTTTCTTGCCGTTGATGAAAGCCTCATACATGCCTAAGCCGCTGATATACAGTGTTGCGCTCTTCACAGGCTTGTCCACCTTGAACTCACGGCGCAGATAGCGGCTGCTCAGCCGGCTGTGCACGTCCTCCACGTCCCATGGCATTGCCTGGTCAAGTCCTATCCACTGTCCGCTCCAGTCGCTCTCGGTGAGCAGCCCCACGTTCCACACTGCCACGTCGCTCCAGTCGCTCTCGCCCTGAGTGGTTGTCACTTTCACGCGCCAGTAGCAGCGTGTGTTGCTTCTCACAGCCTTTCCGCCGTAGGCTATCCACTGCGACTGGCTGCTCTTCACCGTGGCGTCCCACAGGTCGCCCTCACATTTTTCTGCCTTTTCCTTTGTCGATGCCACTATGATGTGATACTCTGTCTGCATCACGCCATTTTTCGTTGAGCTGATTCTCCAGCCCAGCCGCGGTGTGGCTGTGGCAATGCTCATAGGGGCATTCATGCGCTCCGTTGTAAGGTGGTTCACTGCCACTGGCGGCACTGTCGCCTTCTTCTTTGCTGCCTGCGCTGCTCCTGCTGCCATAAGCACAGCCAGCGCGAGAATCTGTATTCTCCTGTTCATACTCTGTTCGTTTTGTTTAAATCCGTTTTTTAGTAGTTTGTCTATTTTTCTCTATAAATTATGTGATTTGTCTGCCTTTTCTTTATGCAATTTGTCAATCTTTTCTATAAAGACCGCAAAACACATCATTCGTACCTTAATATTAGCTGACAAAGTTACGAATAAGCGAGGACAAAGCAAAATAAAAAGAGTATTTTTAATTTTTTTTAATTTTGTTCTGTCGAGCGGTAACTATTCAACAGCTCTTAATGCTCTATCAACCACAGTTTTATCTATAACGGTAATGACCATGAATAACCAAAAATGTCCAAGAAAATAATATTTTGTGGGGTAAGTCCACTAATGAACATAAATTTTTGGTCATTATTTGCTTTAGCAAACATACTCATTTTTAGAACATTACTGATCGTTTATGGACATTTATGTTAAAAAACATCCTTAGAGCTATCTATGAGGCTATTTGTAATCTTTTGTAATTTTTTTCATACCCATTCTGAAAAAAGTTGCAAATTTGTTTGTCAATTCAAAAAAAATCATTACCTTTGTCCCGACTTTCATAGTCTCTGACTTTATTATGTCACCGGCGGACGTGTTCCGCCAAAGCCACAAACAATAAGCATGGGGCTATCCCGCGCCGAGTCGGAGGGCAGGCTTTAGCCTGGCTGATGACGGTATGAGGTGGGAATGGGAGTCACTATATATAGGAAGGCGTTTACTTTGACGCTTTGTTCTTGACGATTAGAAACTTCGCAACTTTCTTGATACAGTCAGAACACAGCAACGGTAGATGCTCATGGGATGTTTTATAGACATTCCTATATCCACATTTTCATGCTATTATTGTATATGTATGTGTATATGATAATATGTGTGTGATATGGTGTATAGGGATAATTATATAAACACATCGGCGTGGGTTTCGCGTTGCTCGTTCAACTGTATCGGGCAATGCGA
>ENA-OYXU01000288-OYXU01000288.1-human-gut-metagenome-genome-assembly--contig:-NODE-288-length-21165-cov-6.110801_pt1 | contig 21165 bp, 19 predicted proteins | sample MGYA00243243_ERZ653435 | MGnify/ENA primary metagenome ERZ653435 (study PRJEB26926, sample SAMN06165113) | human gut metagenome | biome: ENVO:00009003; feature: ENVO:2100002; material: ENVO:00002003... | reverse complement strand
CGAGATGCAGCGTAGTCTCGTGGGCTCGGAGATGTGTATAAGAGACAGGCTTACGACATCGGTTTCGGCGGTCTCGACCATGTGCTCGCATCAGGCAAGAACATCAACGTGCTCGTCCTTGACACCGAGGTTTACTCTAACACAGGCGGTCAGGCTTCGAAAGCCACACCTGTCGGCGCCATCGCCAAATTTGCCGCTGCCGGCAAACGTGTCCGCAAAAAAGACCTCGGTCTGATTGCTTCGACATACGGCTATGTATACTGCGCCCAGATCGCCATGGGTGCCGATCAGGCTCAGACCCTCAAGGCCATCCGCGAGGCCGAGGCTTACGACGGACCGTCAATCATCATCGCCTACTCTCCCTGTATCAACCACGGCCTCAAAGCCGGTATGGGACACGCTCAGGCCGAAGAGGCCCGCGCAGTCGAGTGCGGCTACTGGCACCTGTGGCGTTACAATCCCGCTCTCGAGAACGAAGGCAAGAATCCCTTCACTCTCGACAGCAAAGAGCCCGACTGGGACAAATTTGAGGACTTCCTCAAGGGTGAAGTGCGTTACGCATCAGTGATGAAACAATATCCTCAGGAAGCCGCCGAACTCTTTGCCGCAGCCAAAGAGAACGCCCGCTGGCGTTACAACAACTACCGCCGTCTGGCACGCCAGCAGTGGGGAGTTGAGCCCGAAGATTAATCTTCACGACACTGCGGCCTGCGCCGCAGATATAAAACGATAAAGAGACGGTCACCGCGAAATTCGCGGTGACCGTCTCCTTTTATTATATTAGCCATAATAGCTGCCTTACCCCTATAAAAACGCACGGACTCGTCTTACCCAGACAGGTCCGCGCTCAGATTAGATAAGGAAGTAATTTCTGCAAATATATAAGTAAAAGTTGTTTCAAGCAACATTTCTTATAATTTTTTTAAAAATAAATTGAAATTTGTTAGGCTTTTAGCCGATTTACTTTCAAATTAGCAAACTTACAAATGCGCTCCCATACAAACTTCAGATACCAACGACACGTTATTTTGACATATCATTAAAGTTAACTAACTTTGCCTCATTACTAAGACTCATCAGATGAAAGATCTCGTCATATCAAAAGAGAGCTCGGAGCGCGCCATACTCGTCGGCCTTATCACCCCGACACAGAGTGAGCTCAAAGCCAACGAATATCTCGCCGAACTTGCCTTCCTAGCCGACACAGCCGGCGCCGAGACCGTGCGTACATTCCTGCAGCGATTAGACTATCCCAATCCACGCACCTTCGTCGGCAAAGGCAAACTCGAAGAAATCAAGCAATACGTCGACGAAAACGATATAGGCATGGTCATCTTTGACGACGACCTGACCGTCAAGCAGGTAGCCAACATCGAGCGCGAGCTCGGCGTCAAGATACTCGACCGCACGAGCCTCATCCTCGACATCTTCGCCAGCCGCGCGCAGACCGCCAACGCCAAGACGCAGGTCGAGCTGGCACAGTACCAGTATCTGCTGCCGCGACTGACACGCATGTGGACCCACCTCGAGCGCCAGCGAGGCGGCATCGGCATGCGCGGCCCGGGTGAGACACAGATTGAAACCGACCGCCGTATAATCCTCGATAAAATATCACGACTAAAAGCCGAGCTCGTCGCCATAGACAAACAGAAGTCGATGCAGCGCAAAAACCGCGGCAAACTCACGCGAGTAGCCTTGGTAGGCTACACCAACGTAGGCAAATCGACGCTGATGAACGTGCTCAGCAAGAGCGACGTCTTCGCCGAGAACAAGCTCTTCGCCACGCTTGACACCACCGTGCGCAAAGTCATCATCGACAACCTGCCGTTTCTGCTGACCGACACGGTCGGCTTTATACGCAAGTTGCCGACACACCTTGTAGACTCGTTTAAATCAACTCTCGACGAGGTTAGAGATGCCGACCTGCTCGTGCACGTAGTCGACATCTCACACCCGAACTTCGAAGAGCAGATAGAAGTCGTCGACAAAACACTGCGCGAAGTCTGCGACGGAGCCGACAAACCCATGATACTTGTGTTCAACAAGATTGACGCCTTCAGCTACGTGCCCAAAGACGCCGACGACCTGACGCCGCGCACCCGCGCCAACATACCGTTAGACGAACTAAAAGCATCTTGGATGGCACGCATGAAAGACAACTGCGTCTTCATCTCAGCAAAAAAAGGCATCAATATCGACGAACTCAAAGCAAAAATATACGAGAAAGCCCGCGAGATACACATCGCACGTTTCCCCTACAACGACTTCCTTTTCCAGAAATATGACGATGTCGACGTCAGCACAACCGAAGCGACTGACTCACAGCAGAAATGAAAACAATCTTTATCACCGGCGGCTCGACCGGCATCGGAGCCGCAACCGTCAGCAAATTTATCGACTCAGGTTGGGCCGTAAGTTTTTACGACACAAACGCCGAGGCCGCCCGCAACCTCATCGAATCTTTCAGCCCCGACCTCAGAGAGCATCTGCTCTTTACCGTCGGCGACACCCGCGACCGTCAGACACTCCGCGACGCCGTGGCAGCCACTGTAGTTAAATTCGGCGGCATCGACTCGCTCTTTGTCAACGCCGGCGTCCATCGCAAAAACACCCTTTTGAACATCGACGACGACGAACTCGACCTCATTCTCTCAGTCAACATATGCGGCAGCCTCAACACGCTGCGCGAAGTCACTCCGGCCATCGTGGCCCGCGGCGGCGGCAGCATCGTCATCAATGCCTCCGACCAGTGGTTTGTGGGCAAAGCCGCCAACTTCGCCTACGGTCTGACCAAAGGCGCCCTCGGACAGATTACACGCAGCCTCGCCATTGACCTAGCCGACAAAGGCATACGCGTCAATGCCGTATGCCCCGGTACTATCGACACACCGATGGTCGACGGCATCTTCGAGCGCCTCTCAGCTAAAACGGGACGCCCGGTGAGCGAATATTACGCCGAAGAAAACGCCCTCTATTCTCGCGGACATATCGGCACACCCGCCGAAGTCGCCGAGTTGGTCTATTTCCTCGCCTCAGACGCGGCGTCGTTTATCACAGGCTCACACTATCTCATCGACGGCGGTCTGGTGGCCGGTCGCTAAACAGTGATGACCGAACTGTCCGGCCGCACACATTGTTCTAAATATATACAGCAAAAATCATCACATGATCGAACGCATTATAATAATTGACTCTGTCGACCCCGTGACATTCTACGGCGTCAACAACAGCAACATGCAGCTGATCAAAAACCTCTTCCCCAAACTGCGCATCGCCGCCCGCGGCAACGTCATAAAAGTCATCGGCGAGGAGAGCGAGACGGCCGAGTTTGAGCAGGCCGTCAAAAATCTCGAGGCTCACGCCGAGAAATACAACTCCATGACCGAAGACGTCATACTCGATGTAGTCAAAGGCGAGGCGCCCAAGGAGCTTAAACGTGATGACGTGATTATCTACGGCATCAACGGCAAGCCTATCTCCGGACGCACGCCCAACCAGCAAAAACTTGTCGAAGAGTTTACACACAACGACCTGACCTTCGCACTCGGTCCCGCCGGCACCGGCAAAACTTACGTAGCCATAGCCCTTGCAGTCAGAGCATTGAAAAACCGCGAGGTGCGCAAAATCATACTCTCGCGCCCCGCTGTCGAGGCCGGCGAGAAACTCGGTTTCCTGCCCGGCGACATGAAAGATAAAATCGACCCGTATCTGCAGCCACTCTATGACGCGCTCGAAGACATGATACCCGCCGTCAAGCTGCGCGAATACATGGAGACAAAGGTCATACAGATAGCTCCGCTCGCCTTCATGCGCGGCCGCACGCTCAACGACGCCGTCATCGTGCTTGACGAAGCGCAGAACACCACGCCCCATCAGATAAAAATGTTCCTGACACGTCTCGGCATGAACGCCAAGATGATAATCACGGGCGACGTCACCCAGATAGACCTGCCGCGCACCACGTCATCGGGTCTCGTTCAGGCGCTGCGCATCCTCAAGGATGTCAAGGGCATAGGCCGTGTGGAATTCGGCAAGAAAGACATCATCCGCCATCAGCTCGTGCAGCGCATCGTCGAGGCCTATGAGCGCTTTGACGAGGAGCAGAAAGCCGCCCGTCAGGACGACTCCAAACAGCCTGAGGCAGACGAGACGCAAAAATAAATTTGCACGACAGAAAAACTTTTAATAACTTGCGGCAGTTTTAAGATTAATATGACATTTCAACCTACATACGGCAATTGGTGGTGGCGTCAACGAATATTCCGATGGCGCGGCTCTGCTGTATGATTACTGCATGACCTCATAAGAAAACTACAAAAACGACAAATACAGGGACAATAAGCCATCGGACCGAATCTCGGTTGTGATGGCTTTCTTTTTTACAGAGAACAAAAATAAACAATAAAAATAATACAATCATGACAACTTCAACCACAAACACTCAGACTCATCACGACACATCTCGCCACGGCGAACTGCCCGTCGACGACAACGGTTTCTACGGACGCTTCGGCGGCTGCTATGTACCCGACGAACTAAAGAAAAATCTCAACGAACTCGCCGAAGCCTACTATGACGCTATCGCCGACCCAAAATTCATGGCCGAGTACCGTGACCTGCTGCGCCACTATGTGGGCCGACCCTCACCCCTCTATCACGCACGCCGTCTCAGCGAGAAATACGGCACCAACATATATCTCAAACGCGAGGACCTCAACCACACCGGCGCTCACAAAATCAACAACGCCATCGGTCTGGCCATGCTCGCGCGCCGCATGGGCAAACGACGCGTCATAGCCGAGACCGGCGCCGGCCAGCACGGCGTGGCAACAGCCACGGTCTGCGCCCTGCTCGGCCTCGAGTGCACCATCTACATGGGCGCCATCGACGTCGAACGCCAGCGCCCCAATGTCGAGCGCATGCGCATGCTCGGCGCCGAGGTCGTACCCGTCAAACAGGGCGGAGCCACCTTACAGAATGCCGTCGACGCGGCTCTCGCCGAGTGGGTCAACCGCCGTGACGACACATTTTATCTCATCGGCTCGGCCGTCGGCCCTCACCCTTTCCCCGAGATGGTGTCGTTCTTCCAGTCTGTCATCAGCGAGGAGATACGCCGTCAGGTCGCCGAGCTAAGCGGCAAGGAGCTGCCCGACTATGTCATCGCTTGTGTCGGCGGAGGCTCCAACGCCTCCGGTGCGTTCTACCATTTCCTTAACGAGCCGTCGGTCAAACTTGTCGCTGTCGAGGCCGCCGGCCACGGCATCGAGACCGGCCAACACGCCGCCACTATGACAGTCGGCAAAGACGCCGTGCTCCACGGCTCCCACACATTGGTTATTACCGACGCCGACGGCAACGTCGTGCCGCCCTACTCCATCTCGGCCGGCCTTGACTATCCGGGCGTCGGCCCGCTCTTAGCCTGTCTCGCCGACAACGGACGTGTCGAAGTGCTTGCTGCAACTGACGACGAAGCCTTGGACGCCGCTTTCGAACTGACACGCACCGAGGGCATTATCCCGGCCATCGAGAGCTCGCACGCCCTCGCCGCCCTATCCAAAATCAAATTCCGTCCAGACGATGTCATCGTCATCAATGTCTCGGGCCGAGGCGACAAAGACATGCAGGCTTATATGGCCGCACGCGACGAGCGCCTCACCTCAAAACGATAATACCTTACACATAAATTATATATACGTCGCCCCGACGGCTTAGTTGCTGACGGGGCGACACTGTGTATTGCGTTTATGGAAAATAATCCGTATTTTTGCGCTAAAATTTAATCATTCACATTATGGCAACGACATTGGTTAAAACCGACTTCAATTTCCCCGGCCAGACGGCCGTCTATCACGGTAAAGTACGCGATGTTTACACAATCGACGACAACATCATGGTGATGGTCGCCACAGACCGCATATCGGCCTTTGACGTCATTCTGCCCGAAGGCATACCCTACAAAGGCCAGATGCTCAATCAGATTGCAGCATACTTCTTAGACGCCACAGCCGATGTCGTTCCCAACTGGAAACTCGCTGTTCCCGACCCGATGGTTACGGTCGGATACAAGTGCGAGGGATTTAAGGTCGAGATGATTATCCGCGGTTACCTCACAGGCAGCGCATGGCGAGAATATGCAGCCGGTGCACGCGAAATCTGCGGCGTCAAGCTCCCCGACGGCATGCGCGAGAACGAGCGTTTCCCCGAGCCCATCATCACCCCGACCACAAAAGCCGACGCCGGCCACGACGAGAATATCTCCCGTGAGGAAATCATAGCACGCGGCATCGTCAGCGAAGCCGACTACGAGCAGATGGAGAAATACACCCGCGAGCTCTTTAAAATCGGCACACGCATGGCAGCCGACAAGGGCCTGATACTCGTCGACACCAAATATGAGTTCGGAAAACTCGCCGACAAAGTGATACTGATTGACGAAATCCACACCCCCGACTCGTCGCGCTACTTCTACGCCGAGGGCTACGAGGAGCGTTTCCGTCTCGGTCAGCCTCAGCGTCAGCTCTCAAAAGAGTTTGTCCGCCAATGGCTTATGGACAACGGATTTATGGGAAAAGAGGGTCAGAAAGTGCCCGAAATGACGCCCGAGGTCTGCCAAAGCATCTCAGAGCGTTATATCGAGCTGTACGAACATGTCACCGGCCGCAAATTTGTCAAGGCTCCGGAGAACGATCTCACCGACCGCATCGCCAAAAACGTGCTCGACTGCCTCACCGAACTCAAACGATAAACACTGACTGCCACCGTGGAAGTCAGGGCCGAAAATATAAAACCATATGACAACCGGCGCGGCAAGACCGAGCAGGTCCGTCAGATGTTTGACTCAATCGCTCCGGCCTATGACTTTATGAACCGCATGATGACCTTCGGCGTCGACCGTCTGTGGCGTCGCAGGGCCGTCAGGACAGTTGTTGAGGCCGGTGCCAAAATTATTGTCGACATTGCGACCGGCACAGGCGATCTTGCCATAGCCATGGCCCGTGCCATCCCCGGCTCTAAGATTACCGGACTCGACCTGTCTGAAGGCATGATTGAACTCGGACGCGGCAAAGTCACCGAAGCCGGGCTCGATGACCGCGTAACACTCACAAGGGCCGATTGTCTCGACATGCCGCTGCCTGATGCCTCGGCCGATGCCGTCACGGTTGCCTACGGAGTGCGTAACTTCGAGCATCTCGACCGCGGCTATGCCGAGATGTACCGAGTGCTTCGCCCCGGCGGCACACTTTGCGTCGTCGAGTTGTCGACTCCCGTCAATCCGATTGTAAAACCGTTCTATAAACTGTATACACGATTTATAATCCCGGCCATAGGCCGTCTCGTCTCTAAAGACGTCAGAGCTTACAGCTATCTGCCCGAGAGCATCGCTGCCGTACCTCAGGGCGACGAAATGCTGTCTCTGATAGCCGAAGCCGGTTTTACAGACTGCCGCTTCAGGCGTCTGACCTTCGGAGTCTGCACAATCTATACGGCGCGCCGTTGCTGACCGCCGCCCGGCAGAGGCCCAAACCGACATTCATCACACACCACCACATACGACATCCAACACAATGAGCATCAGATTAATCACTTTGCTATCAATAATAACGGGCGCGTTAATTAACGTCACAAGTTCAGAGGCTCAGGCCCGTTTCCGCTCATCTGCGTCGAAACCCGACCCGACATATATCGAATTTGCGGCTACCCCCGACACGGTTGTACCGGACTCGTCATACAAGAATCTGCCGGCTTATCAGGTCGGTCTGGCGCTCGACACGCTCGTTCCGTTGCCCAAATTACCTTCATACTTTTTCAGACCGGCGGTTTACGACCATTTCGAGTTCCGCGACTCGGTCAAAATGATGGAGCCGCTTTTCAGCGGACGTCCCGAGTTGCGCTGGCTCGAGGAGATCGAGGTCGTCGAACGCAATATGCGCAATATGCGTAACAACTTCTTCTTCGCACATCCGTCAGACGTGCTTTACAATATAAACATGCTCCCCGAGGCTCCGAAAGTCTACCATGCCGTCATCAACCCCGAGGACCACACGGTCGATATACTCGAGCTTCCGGCAGCTCCCGAAGGTGAGACAACGCTCGTGGCCGATAAAATCAAACGCCGCCACTGGATGCGTACATTCAAAGCCGACCTGCGTTTCTCACAGGCATATGTTTCGCCAAACTGGTATCAGGGCGGCAACAACAACCTCAACGTAATAGCTCAGCTCTATTATAATGTCAAGCTCAATCAGGAGTACCATAAAAACCTGCTGTTCGAGACCACATTTCAGTACAAACTCGGCCTCAACAGCGCTCCCGACGACAGTCTGCGCAACTACAGCATCTCAGAAGACCTCTTCCAGATAAACACCACATTCGGTGTCAAGGCGGCCAAACGCTGGTATTACTCATTCACCGGCCAGTTCAAGACCCAGATGCTTAACTCCTACAAAAAGAACACCCGCGACCTGCGCTCGGCCTTCCTGTCACCCGGCGAGCTCACAGCCGGTGTCGGTATGACCTATAACTATCAGAACAAGCCGAAGACATTCAATATCGACGTATCGCTCGCCCCGTTGTCTTATAACCTCAAGATTTGCACCAACGAAAATCTTGACGAGACGGCTTACGGCATCGAGCGCGACCACAAGACGCTGAGCAAGTTCGGTTCGTCGGCAGAAGTAAAAATGAAATGGCGCATGACGCGAAACATCGTATTAGACTCGCGTCTGTTCGCCTTCACCGATTACGAGGTCATGCAGGCCGACTGGGAAAACACGCTGACATTTGAAATCAACCGTTTCCTGACTACTCAGATTTATGCCCACGCCCGCTATGACACCCACGGCATCCCGGCCGAAGGCACAAAATGGCGCAAGCTGCAGCTTAAAGAGATACTCTCAATAGGATTTGCCTATAAATTCAGTTCGATATAACACACGCGACAAATGGTCAGACGCCTGATTACTCTCCTTGTCTCGATCGCCTCTCTGACTGCGGGCGCTTACGACCGTCTGACAACTGTCGAAGACAGCATACGCTCGGCAGTAGACGAATCGCCGGACCCAATATGCGGCATCTGGCAGATAGGAGGCGATGCCGGCACACGATTTGCAATTATCAGAGGTAAAAAAGACTTTGATATACTGATGCTCGACTCGCCCGACATGTCGGTCAGGCCGGCTACCATATGTGGCACACTGACACCTACAGGACGCAAAGGACTATACGACGTCACTCTCTTCGACAAACTCGACCGCAGGGTTAAATCCAGCCGTTTCATAATAGAGTTAGACAGCTACAGATCATTGGTTTTCAAACCATACAAGCAAAAGACGACAGTTTCGTTCAACCGCCTGATTCCATACTTCTTCAGATTCACCATCAGGCGTGAAGATACTCGCCCTGATAATGTGGACGCCGCACTGCGCATTTATCCGCCGACTGTCAAACTGCCCGTAACCCTTTGACATAATGAGATATCTGTCCGGCATACTTACAATCATCACCGTGCTGATGATTTCTGCGGCGCAAACCGATGCGCAACGCACCACGCGCCGTCTGCGTCATGCGTCATCCAATACACCGTCCGCCGTAAGCCACAGAGACTCGACAGCCGTCAATCCCGAAGACAGCCTGTTTGCCGTAAGCGGTTACGAAAAGACTCTGCGCAGCCGCCGCGAGACTTTTTTCATCACCAACCGCGGGGACTCTGCAGTAAAAGCTCTCGCAATGACCATCGACTATCTCGACATGCACGGCCACAAATTAGACCGGCGCGCCATAACCGTCGACACAGACCTGCCGGCCGGAGAGACACGCCGTGTCGACATCGCCGCGTGGGACCGTCAGCAGGCTCTCTATTACTACCTCTCGCCGGCACCTCGGCGCACAACCGTCGCCACACCTTACAAAGTGCGCATCGCCGTGACCCACATCATACACTGACGTCTTTTGCCGACAGACTTATTTTTCGTAACTTTGCGTCACTAAAACGACAAGTATATGAAAATCGGCATAATCGCGGCTATGGGCAAAGAACTTGACCTGCTGCTCCACATCATCGACAACGTATCGACAGTCACCGCCAACGGCATAACATTCAAGCTCGGACGTATCGCTCATCATGAAATTGTAGCCATGCAGTGCGGCATCGGTAAGGTCAACGCCGCCATCGGCACCCTCACCATGATTGACTCATTTCACCCGGCCATGATTATCAACACCGGGGTCGCCGGAGGCACCGGCATGGGTGCCGGTATACTCGACGTGGTCGTCGCCGACCGCGTGGCATATCACGACACATGGTGCGGTCCCGGCACCATCGAAGGTCAGGCCGCCGACTGCCCTCCGACATTTGAGTGCAGCATACCCGACGGACTTTTAGACGGCCTCGACGTCAAGCGCGGATTAGTTGCCTCGGGTGACCGTTTCATCACTTCGGCCGAAGAAGTCAGCCGTATTCTGTCGATATGGCCCGACGCTGTCGCTGTCGATATGGAGTCGGCCGCGATAGCTCACGTGTGCTACGTCAAATCTGTCCCGTTCGTCTGCTTGCGCGTCATAAGCGACACCCCCGGAGCCGCCGACAACATCGCCCAGTATGAGAACTTCTGGAGCGACGCTCCGCTTCAGACATTCGCCACACTCAGCTCGCTGCTGCAGCGTCTCTGACCTCTCACACAATCCCGGCACCCTCATTATTACGTCGAGATGAAAGACCTTCGTCCCATAAAAGGCCGTCTATATATCGAGGGCCTTATTGCCGAGGGCGAGCACGAGCATCAGGACTTCAAATTTCTGATATCCGACGCCCGCAAGATTGCCCGCTCTATCTCTGCTTTCGCCAACAACGGCGGCGGCCGGCTGCTTATCGGCGTCAAGGACAACGGCACGATAGCCGGTGTGCGCAACGAAGAAGACATCTACGTGGTCGAACAGGCCGCCGAGCGCTACTGCCGCCCTCCGCAGCAGGTCGAATTCACCGCTTTCAACACCGGTCAGGGTACACTTGTCATACGCGCCTCGATAGCCGCATCACCTGTGAGGCCTGTATGTGCCTGCGACACCGACGGCTCGTGGCGCGCCTACTATCGCGTCGCCGACGAGAACATCGCCGCACACCCGCTGATGGTACGCGCATGGCAGCTGCGCGACACTGACGGCGAAGGCCTCGTGCTGTCGCTGTCGTCATTAGAGAGCCGCCTGCTGTCTCTTTTAGACGAAGCCGGTGACGCCGGTCTGGAGCCGCAGCGCGTGGCGGTCGTACTCCACATCTCTCAGGCATCGGCCGAGGAAATGATTGTGCGTCTGACAGCTATCGGGATTATTTCTTTTGTTCACACAGGTTCACAATTCCTGATACGGCGCACCGACGCCGACGCGTGATATGGTCTGGCTCGTCCTCGCTTTCATCTCGGCCGCAATGCTGGGCTTTTACGACGCCAGCAAGAAATACTCGCTGCGCAATAACGCCGTCATACCCATTCTCTTTCTCAACACCCTTTTCTGCGCGCTGCTGCTCGCCCCGCTGATTATCTTTTCTTACACCGGCCATATCCACGAATCGTCGCCCTTTCACGTCGGCCACATCACCGCTGCCCAGCACAGGCTTATAATCATAAAATCGGCCATCGTACTGTCATCATGGATATTAGGCTACTTTGCCATCAAGCATCTCCCGCTGACCATAGCCGGACCCATCAACGCTACCCGCCCGGTGATGACCATCGTCGGCGCCCTGCTGATTTTCGGCGAGACGCTTAACGCGTGGCAGTGGGCGGGCGTCATCCTCGGCGCTATTTCATTCTTCATGATGAGCCGCTCGAGCTCTAAGGAAGGCATACGTTTCAGCCACAACCTCTGGATATATCTGATTATCGGCGCCGCCATACTCGGCACAGTTTCAGGCCTTTACGACAAATACCTGATGAGTCCGCCCGAGACCGGAGGCGCCGGTGTAGACCGCATGGCCGTGCAGGGCTGGTATAACATCTATCAATGCCTGATGATGGGCGCCGCGCTGCTCATAGTATGGTGGCCGCGCCGTCACCGGACGACGCCCTTCCGCTGGACGCCTGCTATAGTGCTGATAAGCATCTTCCTGTCGGTCGCCGACTTTGTCTACTTTTATGCGCTGACCTTTCCGGATGCCATGATTTCGGTAGTGTCAATGGTGCGCCGCGGCTCAGTGCTCGTAAGTTTTGTCATCGGCGCACTGATTTTCAACGAGAAAAACCTTCGCTCCAAGGCCGTCGACCTCGTCTTCGTCCTGCTGTCGATGATATGCCTGTGGATAGGCACCAAAGGTTGACCTCGACGCCCGCAGACCTTTTTGACGATTTTTGGGTCAAACAAAGGGGGGCGAAGGGCCGAGTTTGTGATATTTTTTTTGTAATTTCGCACATTAATATTAAAATCAATCCTAAACGTTCGTAAAACGGTGGAAAGCAGGTACATATTCGTTACGGGGGGCGTCGTCTCGTCATTGGGCAAAGGTATCATCTCATCCTCGCTGGCTTGTCTGCTCAAAGCCAGAGGCTACAGAGTGACAATCCAGAAATTTGACCCCTACATAAACATCGATCCCGGCACGCTCAACCCCTATGAGCACGGCGAGTGTTACGTCACCGTCGACGGCCACGAGGCCGACCTCGACCTCGGCCACTACGAGCGTTTCACCGATATGCGCATGACGCGCCGCAACAACGTCACCACGGGCCGCGTGTTCAGCAACGTCATCAACAAGGAGCGCCACGGCGACTTCCTCGGCAAAACCGTACAGATTGTGCCTCACATCACCGACGAAATCAAAAACAATGTCAAGATGCTCGGCGAGTCGGGCGAATTTGACTTTGTCATTGCCGAAATCGGCGGCGTCGTGGGCGACATCGAGTCGCTGCCCTACCTTGAGAGCGTCCGTCAGCTCCGCTGGGAGCTCGGCGAGCGGGCGCTAAACGTGCATTTAGCCTATGTGCCTTACATCGCCGCCGCCAAAGAGCTCAAGACCAAACCCACGCAACACTCTGTCAAGACGCTCCAGTCATACGGCATACAGCCCGATGTGCTCGTGCTCCGCACCGAGCATGACATTCCTGCCGACATGCGCCGCAAAATAGCCCTTTTCTGCAACGTCGCCCCTGACTCGGTCATACAGTCGCCCGACGTCAACTCCATATATAAAGTGCCGCTGAAAATGCACGAGCAGCATTTGGACGAAATCGTGTTGTGCAAGACCGGGTTACCGGTCGAAGGCGAGCCCCACATGCAGCCTTGGATTGACTTCGTCAACCACCTTGACGCCGCCGTAGAGCCGCTGCGCATAGCCCTCGTGGGCAAATACGTCGAGCTGCAGGACGCCTACAAGTCTATCAACGAGGCCCTGCTGCAGACCGCTGCCTACGCCGGACGCCGCCTCGACCTCGTCTACGTCAGCTCCGAGAAGCTCACCGACGCCAATGTGGCCGAGAAATTAGACGGCATGGACGGCGTGATTGTCGCTCCCGGATTCGGACAGCGTGGCATCGAGGGCAAATTTGTCGCCCTGCGCTACTGCCGCGAGAACGACATACCCACTTTCGGCATCTGCTTGGGCATGCAGTGCATGGTCATAGAGTTCGCACGCAACGTGCTCGGCCTGACCGAAGCTAACTCCACCGAGATGGATCCGATGACCCCGGCTCCGGTCATAGACCTGATGGACGAGCAGAAGACCATCTCAAATCTCGGCGGCACAATGCGTCTCGGAGCCTATGACTGCCGTCTGAAAGAGGGCAGCCTCGCCGCCAAAGCCTACGGGCGCACCGACATCAGCGAGCGTCACCGCCACCGCTATGAATTCAACAACGCCTATCGCAACGACTTTGAGAACGCCGGCATGAAATGCGTCGGCGAGAATCCCGCTACCGGCCTCGTCGAAGTCGTCGAGATACCGGGCAAGCGCTGGTATGTCGGCACACAGTATCATCCCGAATATTCGAGCACGGTGCTCTCGCCCAGTCCGATATTCCGCAGTTTTGTCGACGCCGCCATCGCCTACCGCGGCGAGCGCTTATCTAAATCGAATTAAAGCATAAAACAAATACCACCCCGACTATCGAAATGGACAAAAACACCCTTTTAGGCCTGCTCTTGATGGCCGCGTGCCTTTTTGGTTTCATGTACTGCAACCGCCCCTCGGAGGAGGAGCTCGCGCGCCAGCGGGCCGAGCAGCAACAGGCTCAGGCCGCTAAAGACGCCGCACAGCAGACTGCGACATTGTCATTAATCGACACACTTAATTCAAACGACGCCACAGCGCTCACAGCCGCTGTAAGACTTGCCGGCAGCAAAGGCGCCGACGGTGCCGTGACTGTCTCAAACGACCTCGTCAACCTCACCGCCGACAGCACCGGCGTCAAAGGCACGGTCAAAGCAGGCTCACGCAGCATTGACATTGCCGATGTCCTTGCCAACCGCTTCGCCGACTCCATCTCGGCCGAACAGCGTCAGGCGGCCGTCGCAGCCGTGCGCTCGACCATCGCCGATGTCGAGAAATACAAAAGTTTCGCACGTTATCTCGGCGGCGACGAGAGCATCAAGACTATCGAAAACGACCTTGTCAGCATAGCAGTCTCGACTCGCGGCGCACAGATTAAAGAAGTCACTCTCAAAAAATACAACACAGAGCTGACCACGCCTCCGTCGCCCATCAAGCTGTTCACTGCCGACACAGATGCATACGGATTTGTGATGACTACGGCCGACCAGCGTTTCGACACCCGCGAATTTAACTTCACACCAACCGTAGTCAACGACTCCACAATAATGATGAGCCTTGACCTCGGCGCAAACTCGCAGTGGGCTATACGTTACACACTCCCGTCAGATAGCTATTTGGTCAAAATGGAGGTTGTCCAGAACGGCATGACCGACATCCTGCCCGCGAGCACATCGACCATCGACTTCAACTGGTCTAAGAAGATGGCCCGTAACGAGAAAGGCCGCACATTTGAGGAGCGTAACAGCGCCATCTACTATAAATTTATCGGCGAAGGCCCTGACGACCTCAGTTCGACCGGCGATGACGACGAGCAGCTCAACGGCCGCATCAAATGGGTGGCCTTCAAAAACCAGTTCTTCTCAAGCGTAATAATTGCCGACGATTATTTCGCCACGGCTGACCTCGTGTCAAAAGAGACCAAGACCGAGAACCTTCTCAAAGACATGTCGATGCACTCGACTCTGCCCTACGGCACAGCTGACGGCGTCGCAGCAGGATTCAACTTCTACTTCGGTCCGAACGACTACCCGCTGCTGTCAAGCCTTGATGACAAGCTTGACACCGACGAAGACCTCTCGCTGACACGTCTCGTGCCGCTCGGCTGGGGCCTGTTCCGCTGGATCAACCAGTGGCTCATCATCCCCGTCTTCACCTTCCTCGGCGGCTTTATCACCAACTACGGCATCATCATCCTGCTGCTGACCATCTTCATAAAGATTATCCTCTTCCCCTTCACATACAAGAGCTTCAAGTCTCAGGCACGCATGCGCGTACTTGCCCCCGAGATTAAAGAAATCAACGACAAATATCCCGGTCAGGAGAACGCCATCAAGCGTCAGCAAGAGACAATGGCGCTCTACAGCCGCGCCGGCGCGAGCCCGTTCTCAGGCTGTCTGCCTATGCTGTTGCAGATGCCCGTACTGATTGCCATGTTCTCGTTCTTCCCCTCGGCCATCGAGCTGCGAGGCGAGTCGTTCCTGTGGGCTAAAGACCTGTCGGCACCCGACGTTATCCTCAACCTTCCGTTCTCTATACCGTTCTACGGAAGCCACGTCAGCCTCTTCTGTCTGCTTATGACCGCCGTCAACATCATCTACACACGCATCAACATGCAGAATCAGCCCGGCGGCTCATCTATGCCCGGCATGAAATGGATGATGTATCTGATGCCCGTGATGTTCCTCTTCTTCTTCAACGACTATGCGTCGGGCTTGAGCTACTACTACTTCCTGTCACTGCTCATCACCATCCTGCAGACATGGATTTTCCGCAAGGTGATTGACGAAAAGAAGGTGCGTGAAGAGATGCTTGCCAACTCTAAGAAACCCCGCAAGAAGAGCGGTTTCATGGCACGTCTCGAGGAGGCTCAGCGCCAGCAGCAGGCCATGCTCCGCCAGCAGCAACAGCAGCAGGCCGGCGGCCGTGGCAAACGCCGCCGCTAAAGCACCTGAGTACTTCTGTAGGAAAATGCCAATGCAAAATGTAGGGACGCTCGAGACGAGCGACCGCCGGCGAGCGACGGCATGTATAATTTGCAAATAAACTTTGAGACGCGTCCCGCACGGGCGCGTCTCTATTATTTTCCGGCTTTGCGGAGGCGGTCAGGGGTCAGTACGGTCGGACGGTCCGCGAAATGATAACAGTTCATTTCCATGGCTGTCAGACGCCGCGCCCCCGGCACGATAGGACGATCAGAAGCCGGAGCGGCCGGAGGCGCAGCGTGTCCGGTGTCCGCCGGTTTGCGTATCACAATATCATTTGCCATTGTCAGTGTCTTTAGGATTACGGTCAAATGCAGGCATAAGGGCGTTTAGCGAGAGCAGTGCGGCGAGATAGCTCAGGCCGAGCACGACGAGTTCTATGCGCAACGGGAAAAAATCGCGGAAGAAGCCTCCGCCGAGATAGCAGAAAAAGAGCAACCACAGAGTCAGCTGCACGCTGCAACAGAGCGTGCACCACGCCTTGGCGCGATATTTCTGATACCAGATGCTCCAGAATGAGTACGGAAGGCAGCACACGTTGCACAGCGCGAGATAGGGCGTCCACTGCGGAAATATCAGCAGCGTCAGCAGGCTGACCGAGAAGTAAGCGAAGCCCACCTCGCTCCAGCCGAAAAGCCCGAAAAACTTGGACGCGTCAGTACGCAGCACATCATCACAACCGCTCTGCTGCAACACTCCGCAGACACGGTCGGCAGCAGCGCTGTGCACATTCAGCGATTTCTGCACGAGCATGTATGACAATGCCAGTCCGAACATATCAAACAGCACAATCAGCACTGTCGATACATGACGGTAAATACCGTTGGAGACAAAGAGATATACAAAAAGCAGGGCAAGCGAGGCTGCAAGCACCCACTTTTTGGAACGGGCGAAGAACTCCTCGCGGCTGTGAAGTCTGTAGCCCGGCTCGCATGATGAGCTACTTCGTTGTGCGGTAAAAGCCACACCTGTCCATGCCTTTAAGAAATCGGCTGTCGGCATTTTTTCGACTACGCCGTCAGTCATATAGCTCACACTGTCTGAGGTCGCAGCCGTCACGATGACCATGCCGGCCGATGTCGGCGCAATAAACGGAGTAACAAGCGCTGTAATCTCTGTCTTATCGCTCAGCGTCCACGCCTCTGACTCCACCCCGTAGTCTCTTAGCAACTGCTGAAGGCCAAACAGAGTTTTGAACGGCATCGACTGCAGGCGGCTGTCACTATAGGCCGTCGTATGACGCACGCCGAGCAATTCAAGAAAATCCGGAAGGATGGTCTTTGGACGCTCTTTACTCATAATAAGTCGGCTCTGTTAAAGTCTTAATTCTGTAAATGCGACAAAAGCACCTGTCCGTCGATTTCACCGCTGTGACGCCAAACTTCGCGACCGTCACGATAAACGATAAAGGTCGGCACGGAATTAACCTTAGCTTCATCGGCCGATTCCTCATTCTCGTCTATATCTAACTGAAAGACAGGCACAGACTTGCCGACAAGTTCTTTAAGCTGTTCGACAACAGGCATCATTCGCCGGCAGTGAGGGCACCAAGTTGCATAAAACTCAACTAAAACAGCAGGGGCACTTTTGGTAGCATCATTATAAGTCATAGTTACAGGTAATTATAAATTAAACATCATAAATCACCTATATAACGACCCTCACACGGCTATGGTTGAGCGCTTAACATTATTTGAGCCGACACGGCGCCCTGTTATCTATTTACGGATACGAAGGATGTGTAGCGGCGATGTCTCAAAACGCGGCAACGTACTAAGACGCAATCCGTTCGGACCGGTGCCGATGCCCGCTGCATTTAACGCGTCAGAGCAACATTTCAATGCAATCTGTGGCGTATTGTTATCATGACTAAGATGACAGAGAAAAACATCTGACAGTCCGTGTCCGGCTACTGTCGCAAGGTAGGCGGCCGTCACCCTGTTGTCTAAATGTCCGGTATCAGACTTTATGCGGGCCTTAAGATACTCCGGATAGCGTCCTGACACAAGCATGTCCAAGTCATAGTTTGACTCAATCATCAGGAAGTTGGCCTGACGCATATAATAGTCGGCGCGCTCGGTGATATAACCCGTATCGGTCGTCACGACAAAAACCATGTCCGCACACTTAATGAAGTAGCCCACATTATCCGTGCCGTCATGCGACACTTCAAAAGCTGTGATTTCGAGGTCGCCTACTGCAAACGGGAACTCCTTATAAATAGCGTGATGATAGTCTTTAATACGGCGAGATATGCTGTGCCGGCGCAACAGCCCGTTAAGCGTCCGCGGCGTACAGTATAGGGCCATCGACTTGTTGCGTCGCAACAGCGAATAAGCAAATTTCACATGGTCGCCATGGTCATGCGTGAGCAATATGCCGCGCACCGACGAGATATCGATGCCGTTACGCAACAGTTCGTTCGTAACATAATTGTTGTCAACACCGGCGTCAATAAGCAGTCCGCATTTGTCAGTACCTATATAGGCACAATTACCGCTCGACCCGCTGCCGAACGACAGAAATTTTATCGCGGGGTCAGCGACGATGCGGCTCTCGTCAATCTCGGGTATGTCAGACGCGGCGTCATGCGACTTATGCTTTACGGCTGATTCGTGCGCCTTGATGATATCACCCGCTATGGCATTGTCGGCGATGTCGACAATGTCAAACAGTCCGGGCAACTCGTCAAGCGGACGAGAGAGACGGCGTTTGCGGCGGGGGGTATCCATGAGTTAAATCAGCTGAAGAGTAAAAATATGGTCGGAATCTTGTCGTAGTCGTATTTGCGCGTTTTCCACGACGAAAGCGGGAGTGTCACAATCGACTGACGAGGACCGGTGATGTCAGAGGCCACGCAAAGAAGCATCTCGGCCGGCAGACGGCGGACGAGCTCACCGATAAGGCGGTTGTTGCGATAAGGCGTCTCGATGAATATCTGTGTCTGACGCTCGCGGCGTATGCGCTGCTCCATTTCGCGCAGACGCTCGGCACGGCGACGGTCATCGATGGGCAGATAACCGGCGAATGCAAAGCTCTGACCGTTGAAACCCGAGCCCATAAGCGACATAATAATGCTCGACGGCCCGACTAACGGCACAACCTCAAAACCGCGGCGTTGTGCCACGGCGACAAGATCGGCACCGGGATCGGCGACTGCCGGACATCCGGCCTCGCTGATGACTCCGATATCATAGCCGTCGTCCATAGGCGAGAGCATGGCGGCGACATCCTCGGCACGGGTATGCTCGCTGAGCTCTGTGAACGTCAGCGAATCTATGTCGATATCACGGTCTACAGATTTGAGGAAGCGTCGGGCCGACCGCAGATTCTCAACCACAAAATACCTTATCTGATGCAACAGGGCTATGTTAAGCTCCGGCAACACATCGCTGACAGGACCCGTACTCATCGGCACCGGGAAGAGATATAAACGCGGCATTGGTCTGATTTTTATATCGGATATGGTTAGTCTAAATGTGAGCGTCGACCCGGTCGCTGACGGCCGCGTCGACGCTCTTATGCGGTTGCCTGCAGGCCTTGAGGCCTACGGCTATCAGTTTACAGCGCTCTGGATAAATTCGAGCGAGTTGTTCTGCATCTTGTTTTTGCCAAGCAGCAGACGGAAGGGGTCGACAGTGCCGAGGCCCATCGTGCGGTTGAAACGCTGCACATATTCATCCTTGATGAAGGGGCGACCTTCGTTTTCGACAGACTTGACCTCGAAAACGACTACAGCATTGTTACCGGCGATGGGGCCGAGGACTTTGCCCTGCTGAGCAGCGGCGATAGCACCCTGCAAATCGCTCTCTTCGATACCGATTGTAGCGAGACGGGGAGATACGAACACCATGTCGCCTTCGGCTACTTCGCTGTCAAGAGCTTTTGCATAACCGGCGAGGTCTGATGCTTTACCGGTATAATCAGCTACGAGCTTGGCACCTTTTTTAGCTGCAAGAGCATCATTCTCGAGCGACGAGCGGATATCAAAGCTATACCAAGGTTTGTAACCGTCGTTGTATATATCCTTGACGGCAACGGCCATCAGGTATGACTGTTTGTTGTCACCGATTACGGGCGATACCTGACCTTTGCTTGCCTCCATGGCCCATTTGACGGCGCCGCGGCTGTCAGGCACCGAGCCGATATGGGGAGTAGACGCACTGACGAGAGCCGACAGAAGCGAATAGCCTTCTTTGGCTGCGTTAGTCGAGAAGTCGTCGCCCGATGAGTTGGCAGAAAGAAATGTGCGCAGATCCGTGTTGAGTTTCTCGAGTGTCTCGTTAGAGGGATCGACTGTGTAGTCAATCGAGGCGTAGTCATAGACTGTAACGGGAGCACGGCGTGCGTTGACTTTGAAAATCTGAGTGAACTGCTGGCCCTGGATGCTGTCAGAGTGTGCCACAGGTTTGCCAATCTCGGCTGTGAGCCATGCTTCTTTAAGCGAGGGCGAGAGAGAAGTCGCGTTGGTGAGTGTCACCCATACGCTGTCCTGTGTCTGAGTGTTGTCAGTTGCGGCGAAGTCGCTCCAAGCCTTGCCTGATGCGAGTGCCGTCATCACGCTGTCTGCGATGGCTGCGTCACGCAGGCCCATAACAGACACATTGATAGAGTCAACCTGCTGTGATGCCGAAATACGTTTTGCGATAGTATACTGGTCACGGCCCGAGCTGATGACCTCAGCCTGTCCGTCCTCAGCGTTGGCGAGGAAGTCCTTGAGTCTGCTGTCAGTGATTGAGCCGGCGTTCTGAGACTTGTGGCTTACGATAAAGCGGCTGTCTGACGAGACTGCGTCGACACCGTTTGTGGCATTGAGTGCAACGACTGCATCTTCGACTGCTTTCTGACCGGCGAGACGGTCTGCGGCAGAGGGCTCGATGTAAAGGCTGTCTCTTATACACATCTCCGAGCCCACGAGACTACGCTGCA
>ENA-OYXU01000286-OYXU01000286.1-human-gut-metagenome-genome-assembly--contig:-NODE-286-length-21199-cov-5.667754_pt1 | contig 21199 bp, 18 predicted proteins | sample MGYA00243243_ERZ653435 | MGnify/ENA primary metagenome ERZ653435 (study PRJEB26926, sample SAMN06165113) | human gut metagenome | biome: ENVO:00009003; feature: ENVO:2100002; material: ENVO:00002003... | reverse complement strand
GAGTATGATTCCGAGATGATTTCGACCTTTTTGAAAGAGCAATGGGGTTCCATTGAGATTGAAAAAAGGGAAGAAAGCGGTCGGAATCCTGCCGAAAGGGTAAAGCCGAAGGTTTTCGTCAGTTCTGAATTAACATTTTGAAATAAGTTTAAATCAGTTCAAAGACCGAGCGCTCTTCCGCAATGCGGAGGGGCGCTTTTCTATCATGAAATGGGGTGGAAGGGTCAGAAGGTGTAGGTCACCGAGAAACCGCCCTGGAGCCCGTGGCGGTCCGGCGCTATCCATGTTGACATGTCGAGACCTCCGCTTTCTGCTTTTCCGTTGCGCTTCTCGGCCCGGCGCGTGAGCTTTTTCTGGTCCCCACGGAAATATCCCGTAAGTTCGTTGAGCGGGTCAAGTAGAAACGCCACTGCATATCCCGCTACTTTCGAGCCGAAAAGCCTGTAGCCGTTGTTGACTATGTGGCGTTTGGCAACGTAGAATCCCTCGCCTAAGATTGTACCTACAACCGGCGTGATCAGCAGGTCCTGGATCGACGGAATCTCGTTGAAGGCCTCGAACCCGTACTCCCAGAAAAACGACGATATGCAGAATGTATAGAGAAACGAGCCCCACATATTGAAGCCGTTCGAGCGCGCGCCCATGTAGTAGGCCGCTCCTGCGTAGGGGTGAAGAATATAGTTGAACACGAGGTTGTCACCGTCCCACACCGGACCGTCGTGCACGTTGCGCCACCAGCGCTTGAAAAGCGGGATTTTTGCGTTTTCCGTCTTGTTCCACGCCGTGGCGTCGGCCGGGAGCGCCTCCAGAATCAGCATTGTCGAGACGCCCGCCGTCATCAGGATGCCCGTGTTGAGCCAGAGTTTTCTCCAGTCGGGCATGCTCCGGGTGCGTGAGTAGGGATAGTCGTAGAGCGTGAGTTTTTCGCCGTGTTCCTGACATCCGAGCCTTATTTCATCCACTGTCATCTCTGAGAAGATGACGGTGTCGGCCTGATATACGGCTGTATCTACCTCCGCCATTGCTTTCTGCGCGATGCTGTCAGTCGTCTGTCCGACGGCTGAAGCATGCGCGGCTGTCAGGAGGAGAAAGGTCATTATTATTATGTGAAACGGCTTTTTCATCAGTGTCGTGACGCAATGTGATTGAACTTTAAAATCTAACGTCCAACTGAGCGTAACTGTTTTGTAACATTGCGGCCGGTTTCCGAAATTGCCATTTTTATGGACAGATTGCCCATAAACAGGTAAAAAAGGTTTTCAAATTTTGCTCAACGGTCAACAAATGCTTATTTTTGTAGCTTTCAAATAATTGTTCACTTCATCCGTGTATGCGTTTGACGGCCCCTCCCGCCGGGAAAACCATTGCCCCAAAAAGTTCGAGAACCGAATTTCAAGAAAATAGACAGAAGCGTTTTTAATTAAATCATTCCTATTAGTTAACGTCCATGCGTCAGGAAATTAGATTGATCCTCGGTATTTTGTTGATGGCGGTGGCCGGCGTCACCGCAAGTGCCGAAGCACCCGACTCTCTCCCGGCTGCTGTCGTGCATGATTCTGTTGTCCCAAAAAAGAATATTGTCAGGAAAGTCTTGGATTATTTCAGTACGTCCAACCGCACTCCGAGCGGAAAAGGCTTTGACGTAAGCGTCATCGGAGGCCCCCATTATTCGTCGGACACGAAATTCGGCATCGGGCTTGTCGCTGCGGGATTCTATCGCACGAACCGGCTTGACTCGCTCACTCAGCCTTCGAATGTCTCTCTCTACGGCGATGTGGCCACGACGGGGTTCTACCTGATCGGTATCCGGGGCGACCATATCTTCCGCAACGATAACCGCCGCATTGACTATAATCTCCATTTCTATTCTTTCCCCCGTTATTTCTGGGGCCTCGGCTATGAGAAAGGCAACGACATGGACAACAAGTCCAGATTCAAGGAGCTTTATGTTCATGCTTCGGCCGATTATCTCTGGCGCCTTGTCAGGAATGTCTATTTCGGCCCTGCAGTCGAATTCGCTTATGTCAATGCCCGCAACCGCCACCGCCCCGAACTCTGGGACGGCCAGGACGCCCACGTCACTTCTTTCGGCGCCGGCTTCCGCGCCCAGTTCGACAACCGCGACAATCTGACGGCCCCCACCCGTGGCTTCCTTCTGCAGCTGGAGCAGCGCTTCCTTCCTAAATTCATCGGCAACGACTACGCTTTCAGTTACACCGACCTCAGAATGTGTGCCTATCGCAGGGGTTGGAAAGGCGCGGTCCTCGCCGCACGTTTCCACACACGGCTTGCCTACGGAAATGTCCCTTGGAATCTGATGTCAACTTTCGGCGGCAGCAATTCCATGCGCGGATACTATGACGGACGCTTCCGCGACAAGGGCGAGATGGATCTGACACTCGAGCTCCGCCAGCATGTCTGGCGGCGAAACGGACTGGTGTTCTGGCTCGGCGCCGGCACAGTCTATCCTAAACTTTCAAAAATTCGTTTCTCCCATATCCTCCCCAACGGCGGCATTGGCTACCGCTGGGAGTTCAAGAAACTCACCAACGTGCGTCTCGACTACGGATTCGCCCGCGGTGAGAAATCCTTTATATTCAGCATAAATGAAGCTTTCTGATCTCAAATATTCTTCCGCCGCATCTTCGGTGATTCTTTTCATCTGGGTGCTGATCGTTTCGGTCATTCCCGGTGTGTGGCTCTCGCTGACCGAGCGCATGACTCTGGTCCAGAGCGTTACCAATGCGGTCCTTCCGCTCGGCATCTATATACTCCTGATGTCACTGAGCCGACACATAGGGCGCACTTCCCTCTGGATGATAATCGTGATGTTTTTCTCCGCTTTCCAGCTCGTGCTGCTCTACATGTACGGTCGTTCCGTCATTGCCGTCGATATGTTTCTCAATGTCGTGACGACCAATCCCGGTGAAGTCGGCGAGTTGCTCGGCAATCTGCTGCCCGTCATGGCAATGGTGGTCCTCTTCTATCTGATACCGATAATTTTTTCCGTTGTGGCCGTGGTCAGGAAATGGAGGCTTCCCGAACATTTCATGGCGCCTGCCCGACGCACCGGCTTTTGGGTGACCGGCATCGGTCTGCTCTGTTTCACGGTCAGTTTCTTTCAGCCTTTGCCCTATAATCCCTTGAAGGAGATATTTCCTCTCAACGCCATGTATAATGTGGCAATTGCCATTGACCGCACGTCCCGCACTCTTCATTACAAGGAGACCTCGGCCGATTTCACCTATTCCGCCGATTCCGGGCGACCCGATTCCATTCCCGAAATATATGTGGCCGTGATAGGGGAGACGTCACGCGCCGACAACTGGCAGCTCCTCGGATATGCACGGCCCACTAATCCCCTCCTGTCGCAGAAAGAGGGTATCGTCGGATTCGACAAGGCGATATCTCAGAGCAACACCACCCACAAGTCGGTCCCCCTGCTTCTATCCGATCTCGACGCCGACACTTTCGGGGATTCCATCTATGTTACCAAAAGCCTCATTTCCGCATTCCGTGAGGCCGGATTCGCCACTGCCTATATATCCAATCAGAACCGCAACCGCTCTTTCATCGACTTTTTCGGGGAGGAGGCCGACACTACGATTTTCATCCGCGATTTTGCTCCCCAGGCTGACCGCGGAAGGTTTGACACCGACCTGCTTCCTTATATCGACAAGGCTCTGGCCGCCTCCCGGGGAAAACTGCTTGTCGTGCTCCACACCTACGGATCCCATTTCAACTATTATGACCGCTATCCCCGCTCTCTCGCACGCTTCACTCCCGACGGACATGTCGAGGCAACCCGGGGAAACAGACCCTCCCTCCTGAATGCCTACGACAACTCCATCCTCGTGACTGACTCTTTGCTGGCAGGAGTCATTGACCGTCTTGAGGCAACCGGAAAAACTGCCGCCATGATATATACGAGCGACCACGGCGAGGACATCTTCGATGACTCGAGGCGTCTTTTCCTTCACGCTTCCCCGTGTCCGAGCTACTATCAGATTCATGTGCCTTTCCTGCTCTGGTTTTCGTCGCGATATCGGAGCGATTATCCGCAGACTGTTGCCAATGCCGTCGTGAATCGCGGAAAATTCGTGGCTTCATCCCAGGCTTATTTCCACACTCTGATGGAGATAGCCGGACTGCGATCTCCACGTGTCAACGGTCACCGTTCGCTTGTCAACAGACGTTACACTCCCGAGCCGCCGCGTTATCTCAACGATCACAACGAATCCGTCACGTGGCTCGACGCAGGCCTCCTTCCCCCCGACTTCCAGCGCCTCGACTCCCTCCTCCACAAATAACACCCTCTCAATTTCCGCAAAATCCCCCTCCGACCCGTCCGACCCCGTCCGCCAGGTCCGACTTTGTCCGCCCCGTCTCCCGGAACTCGTCCGACCTGTCCGACCCGTCCGACTTTGTCTGACCCGTCCGAAATGTCTGACACGTCGGACCCGTCCTCCCGGAACCAATCATGGCAAAGAGAACATTGACATTCTGATAAAAAGAAAGTCGAATTGGCCTGATTCGACCAATTCGACTGATTATTCTGACGCTCGCGACGCAAAGGCGCTAACCCATTACGCCGTTACGTTTTTCTCAGAGGTTTTTGAGATGGATGCGTTTGCCGTCGGCCTGAACAGCGTAGAGAGCGCATCCTTCCAGAGATATTGCTGAAGGTATGGAGAAATTCAGGAAGTTGGAGAAATATTTTATCTCTCCCGTTTCGCCGCCTTTTCTGATCTCTATGGCCACGGCGTTGCTGCCGTTAGTGATCTTGACGGTGCGTCCCGAAACCTCGGCCGACACGTTGGATGCTACTTTGGCGTTGGAGGTGTAGGTCTTGTAATATCCTAAGTCTCCAACCTGATTGTGGCGGTAATCGCTCGAAGGGAAGTCGGATGAAAGACGGTCCTCGATATACTGCATGGCATGCTTCGGTTTGGGGAATTGGGCCATATATTTCTTCGCCTCCGCTATCATGTCGGCGGTAACTTTATAGGAAAAAGTTCCGTATTGTTCAATGGTAGTGTTGACGGGAATGAAGAATCCCCACATCTCGAAGAAATCCGTCAGATTCTCGCCGGCCGCTTTCGAAGCCATTTTTGCGAATTCAATCTGTTTGAGCCCGGGATTCTCGCCTTCGCTGATTCCTTTCTCGCGCATGAGTTTGAACAGAGTCGGCCAGAAGTCAGGCTTTATGCCGCAGCGGTGGTAGTAGTTCCATAGCTGCCAGTTCATTCTCAGGTGCGTCTCGGTGTCTTCGTTCATGTGGGTCGGATCTCCGAGATTATACCATGCCTCGCCGTTGACATAACGTCCGGTGGCAACGGCTTCCAGTCCGCGTCCGCGCGATTTGTATTTGCCGAGCTTGTAGATGATGTAGTTGGAGAACAGATTGTTGGACGATTCCGTGGATGAAGCCCAGTTTATGGCGCCCTGATGGACGTGGCCTATCTCGTGGGCCGGACCCCATGCGTTGTCTTCGGCTGCCATCACGTTCTCTCTCAGCAAAATGTTGTCAAGATACGTATAGACGAAGGCGATTCTGTAGTCCGACGCCCACATGTAGGAGCCTTCGGGCGATATGGCGAAGAGATGGTTGTTGAATTTCGACGGTCTGACGTCGTCGATTCCCATCAGTTCCTGTTGCCAGCCGATAATATCGTCCCAGAGATTGATGGCCGAAAGGATTTTCTGGGTCAGCTTGTCGCGGTGGAAGTAGAACATTATCCGTTCGCCGCGCACACAGAAATATTTGTGGGTGGCCTTTCGGAGCAGCTCCGCATATTTGGCGTCGGTCTTGTGCTCCTTCAGGTCAAAGAATCCCGTCACTTTGCCGCTTCCGGGCAGAATGTGGATTTTTATGGGCTTCGCGTTGGGCGATGTCAGGTCGGTGTTATACATCACGAACAGCTGGCCCTGTTTATTCATGCGCAGTTTGTTGACGCCGGGACGCAGGAAATAGCTTTCTCCCGCTGCCTGGGTCTGTTGATAGCCGCCGGCATCCTCTTCCCAGATCCCCTGAAGCGAGATGTTCTGGCCGTGAGTGTCGCCTACGCACACGATCAGTTCGTCGCCTGCGTTGACGCAGATACCCGTCGGGTTGTCGAGCGACGAATACTTCTTGGTCATGAGTTTTACGGCCCACTCGTCGTTGTTGCTGTAAGGCTCGTAGGAACGGATGCGGAACTCTTTCTCGTATGCGTCATACGTGTTGGCGCGCAGGGAGCGGGCTACGTTTCTGAAACATTCGTCAAGAGCGTCGATCTGGGCGTCGGTCACTCCGCTCTTCAGCTCCGAGCACGTGATGTCCGTGAACACCCCGAGCAGTTTTTTCTCAAGAGTCTTTTCTGTGTTGGATCTGTAGAATTCCATTTCCGCGCAGCTCACGAAGTCGCCGAGACCGCTGTGGACTTCGATCTTGACGGCTGTCGGCTTCATGCTGCCCGGAATGTTGAGCATCGAGGGCGCTCCTTTCATGCCGAAATCATAGTCTCCTATCTTCTGGTAAGTACGGCCGGCGTCAGTAGCGACGTAAAGCGAGATTTTGCCGAAGTTGCCGTTGCCGTTGCGTGTGTAATAGACCAGATAGTCTATCACCTCCGTGCCGCTGAAGAAATATTCGAGCGACACCGGGAAATGAGCCGAGACGCTCCAAGGCGAATGATAGTGTGTGTCGTAGTTGCCGTCGATACTTTTGTCTATGTCCTGGCCGCGTTCACACTCCGATGCCTTCGCTCCCGTCGGTGTCACCTTAACGTCCGAATCAACGACGAGGACTTCCTCAGCCGCCTGGGTGACGTTTATGGTTGCGAGTGTCTTACCTGTCGAGGTCGAGACAATGGTAAGCAGGGCATTGCGTTTCTCATTGCCGGTGTTTTCGCTCACACGGATGGTTATGGCCGATTCTGTCTGGCTCAGACGCTGCCTGTCGGCATTCAGCCATGTCGCGTTTCCTTTTTCGATTTTCCAGTCTTTAAGTTCCAGATCTGTGTTGACTTTGATCTCAAGGGTCGCCGCGCTCTTCTCAAACGTTATGTCGCGGCTGTCGGTCGGGATCTCGAATTTTTCGTTACCCGAAAGCTGGGGTTCGTCCTTCGAATCTGAGCAGCTCACAATGACTGTCAGCATGAGGAACATGATTGTCACAATGGACTTGATACGAGTCAATCTCATGGCGTTTAATAGTTTTTTTAGGTGTATGATGGTTTTAATGGTGATTTAAGGTTTTTGAGGAGAGAGGGCCGACGGCGGTTTAAAGTCCCGATATCTCAGGTGCTATCAGGGAATAGCCGTTCTGGTTGGGATGCAGCCCGTCGCCAAACAGATGTTCGTCGATTTTACCGTCGGGCAAAAGAAGTTTCCTGCCCGGATCGGAGAAAAGGACCTTCTTTTCGCGGGCCATTTCCGAGAGCTGCCGGTTTATTTCGCGTATGCGTATCTCTTTGCCGCGACGTGGCAGAATACCTATGATTTTTATGACTGCCTCCGGCTGTCGGTAAGCTATGGCGTCGGTCAGAGCGGCGATGCCGAGTACTATTTCCTCGTCTGTATTGAAGTCAAGGTTATTGGTTCCGGCCAATACAACCACTTCCTCGGCTTTGAAGCCGTCGAGCTCGTCGTGATAAACGCGCCAAAGCATATTCTCTATTCTGTCCCATCCGCAGCCCATGTTTACGAACCCGGCAGGCTCCATATATTTCGCCCATGACTGCGAGCCGCTTTTCTTCCGGTGACTCGGCTCTCCTCCCCAATAGTGGCTGATTGAGTTGCCTATGATGACTTTACGGGGGGCGATGCTGTCAGTGTGGCGGAGAATATCTTGATGGCGCTTCCTCCATTCATAGGAATTGACATCGCGCCGCTGGGTCACCGCCGTGGTGGTAGGGCAGCTTCCTGCGGGTACATGGAGTATGTCGCGCAATTTTTTCTCGACGGCATCGGCCTGACGTTTCATGCCGAGGTCGGAAGGATGGATATAATCCACCCAGCAGTCCGTGGTCATGCCTATCTCGTCAGCCGAAAGATAATGGAGATTTCCGTTCCCTTCCGCCTGCAGACGGTTGAAAGCGCGGCGAAGCGCTGCATTGGTCCTTTCCACCTCGTTGAAAGCGGTCGTGTCTGTCTTCATGTTGGAGTAGCCGATGTGCTCCACAAGAAGAATCGGAGTGTCTCTGCTTTCTCTGAGCTTTCTGACGGCATTGTAGGCGAGATTCTCCACTTCCTCCGCGCTGCGGCCGGTCAGGTTCGGCATGCAGTCGAGAATATATATTCTCGCATCCGTTTCGCCCATCAGCTCTGTTATTCCGGGGGCCAGAAGCCCGTTGCCCGAGAAACCGAGGTTTATCAGAGGATAGTCGAGACGTCGCTGAAGAATCGTGGTCCACGCCATTCCGGGGCGTGAGGCGCAGGCTCCCTGCGCTATGGATGTCCCATATACGACAATCGGCTTTTCGGGCTCTACCGGCATGAATTCGAAAGCCGCGTCCTGAGGGGTGCCGATTTCGAGCCATTTGACGCTGTTGTAGAGAGGAAGGTAAAGACGGAATTCGTAGCCGCGCCCGTAGCGTTTGTTGGCGACGGTGCTTTTGAACGTATATGTGATGGTGTCGCCGAATGAGTAACGGCCCCAGCAACGTTGCCAGTCTCCTTCGGCATCGATTCTGTAGAGATCGACCCCCGAGACGCCTGTCGCCGGCATGTGGATCATGCTTCTCCCTCCGCCAACGGTGTAGCGGACGCGTATCTCCTTCGCGTCTGTCCGGAAATAGAGGGCGAGGCCCGATGAATTGCGTGAAAGAGCCCAGACATCTTTTGTCACTTTTTGCTTGGCGCGTTCAGGCAGACGGGCGTAGCTCTTGCCTGTCTCTTCGGGGAAAGCCTGATTCTGTACGACCGGGAAGCCCGCGTCCATCGGATTGTGCCATTTCCACTGAGCTGTGACTGACAGCGAAAGTAGCAGGGCGAGAAAAGTGATAATGCTCTTTTTCATCGGTATATTCTGTTATTGATTGGTAAGACGGTTGATCCGGAGAGTGCCGTCGGAAGAAATGCTTACTGATATGTGGCCGGTGATGAAACGGGTGGAATGGATCTCGCGGGTCAGCGGATAGATGTTGACTTCCGCATTGTCGGTAAGTTCAAACACGCTCATCGGATATGTCTTGCCTTCGAATGTGATGGCATGGGCTGCTATACGTTTCATGGCTCAGCGGAATTTTTCTTTCAGGCGCCCGGGGCGCATTACGCGTGTCTCGTCGATCGGAGTAAGCTGCCGGCTATCCACTTTCAGCTCTTTCGGAGGAGTGTTCAGCGGCATCAGCGGCTGCTTCTCGGATATATCCTTTCTGATCTTGTGTTGAGTGCGGTTGTCGAACTTGCTGACTGTCCCGCGCGCATCGCGATAATGTCCACCCCATCTCGTGCGCATCAGGGAGATGGAGTCGATGAACACCGTCTCGCCTGTTGAGGGCGTATAGGAAATGGTGCCATAGACCTTTTGGGCGTGACGTGCGGAATCGAGAGCGAATGTCAGTTCGTGCCAGCCGTCGCCGGGCATCGAACGCGATATGTATTCCATTGTCCCGTCGGAATATTCGGCGGTTATATTGTAGTTCAGCGGGCCGTTGTTGTTATGGATTTTTGACCGCAGCATATAGACGTCGCCGTTCTCCCAGTTCATGTCGGAGTTGAGAGCGAACGTGATGATGTCGTTGGGCATGGAGGTTGTGAAGCGGCGCCAGCGCATACCGGGCCACACATCTACCGAGTCGCCCTGGAGGTTGACTGACATTTCCGCGATTCCTTCGGTCGATGACCCTGCAACATCCTGAGCTTTTTCAAGGCGTTGTTCGAGCAATTCGATGGTCCGGTCATACACCTCCATGTACTTTTCGAGATTGTAGCCGTACCACTTGAAAGAGGAATCCACTTCCGCGCGGGTGACATCGTGCTTGATATACACCGACTGGAGGAATGCCCTTTTCGAGGAATCGGTGGCAAAGGCGCGGCCGTTGGCGTCGGCCACGCTCTCAGCCTCGTAGATGTCTGCCAGAAGTTCTGCCATCTCCTCTTTTGAAAGCACTCCCGACGGGCGCCTCGAACAGGCGCCGGCCACTATGGCCGCTGCCAGAAGAGAAAATAGCAATATGCGCGTGTCAGGCTTTCTCATCGGATGAGTCGCTGGTGTCGGAAGAAGAGAGCGTAAGCTGGCGCGGATAGAAGATAAGCACTGCTATCATCCCGCATGAAATAGCGGCGTCGGCCAGATTGAATACCGGCTGGAAGAAGAGAAACTCCTGTCCTCCGACTCCGGGCATCCATCCCGGCCATGTGAAAGAGAACAGAGGGAAATAGAGCATATCGACCACACGTCCGTGGAAGAGAGTGGCATATCCGCCCCCGGGAGGAAACATCTGGGCCACTTCCGGAGGCATGGGATTGTTGAATATGACGCCATAGAAAACACAGTCGATAATGTTGCCTATAGCTCCGGCTATGATCAGTGCCAGACACACGAGGAATCCGGTCTTCACGGCTGCCATTCCTTTGATGCGTACAAGCACCCATATCAGCCCGGCGGCAAGCACGAGGCGGAATATGGTCAGGAAAATCTTCGGCCCGAATTCCATGCCGAAAGCCATTCCGTTGTTCTCTATGAAATGGAGATGGAACCAGGAGGTGATCTCCAGATCTTCATTGAGATAGAAATGTGTCTTGACCCAGATTTTCAGAATCTGGTCCAGGATGATGACCGTCAGGATTATTGCGGTCGCTATCAGGCCACGGTGGCCTATGTGGTTTCCGGCTGTGGCCGGAGACGGGGAATTGGTTTGTGGCATTGTGCGGGTAGGTTGGGTTGAGGGATGATGCCTGCGGTTCAGCGCCCCTGTTGCTGCTTTGCCTCGATGGCAAGAGTGGCATGGGGAACGGCGCGCAGTCTTTCCTTGGGAATAAGTTTCCCGGTTACGCGGCAAATACCGTAGGTCTTGTTTTCGATACGGACCAGAGCGGCCTGCAGATGATTTATGAATTTCAGCTGCCGTTCGGCCATTCGGCCTGCCTCCTCCTTGCCGAGGGTCATGGCTCCCTCTTCGAGAACCTTGAAGGTCGGTGAGGTGTCGGCTGTATCGTTGCCTTCGGTGTTCGTTATGTAGGCGCGGTATAGATCATAGTCGCGCTGTGCTTTCGCGAGCTTGTCGAGAATCAGAGTCTTGAATTCCTGCAGCTCCTCGTCTGAATAACGTGTCTTTTCACTCATGATGCTGATGAATTGGATTTGACCTACTGATGAATGTATCTGGATTTATCAGCATAACGCAATGGCCACGGGAAGGTTCACACCGTCGATGTCGAGGATTTCCACGCCATCGGAGCCCTCGGTCACCGGTTCCACGGTCAGAGTCTCGGCAAGTACCTGACGCGAGATATATGATGCGTATTCGCGGATGGCCTCTTCTGTCTCAGCTACGGGAGCGAATACGAGCGATATCTTGTCGGTTATGTTGTAGCCGCGGTCTTTGCGGATATTCTGGATGCGGTTGACGATTTCGCGTGCAATACCTTCGCGTCGCAGTTCTGGGGTGACTGTTATGTCGAGGGCCACGGTGATGTTGCCTTCGTTGGCCACGAGCCATCCGGGAATATCTTCCGAAATAACATCGACGTCGGCCAGTTCGACTGTGACTTTTTCTCCGTCGAGGTCAAGATCGATGTTGCCGTCGCGTTCGAGTCCCGCTATCTGGGGCTGGGTAAGGTTCTGGATGGCGGCTGCGACTTTTTTCATCGACTTTCCGAATTTCGGACCGAGTTTCTTGAAGTCGGGTTTCACTTTCTTCACGAGCACTCCGGCATCGGCTGCCACTGTTTCGAGTTCCTTGACGTTGACCTCGCCGAGGACCAGAGGCGTTATCGAGCGCAGGTCGGCCATGAGAGCCTCGTCGCCTGCGGGAATCATGATGCGCTGAAGCGGCTGGCGTACCTTGATCTCGGCTTTGCGGCGCAGAGAGAGAACCATGGAGGTGATGCGCTGGGCGAGGGCCATGCGGCGCTCGAGGTCCTTGTCTATGACGCTGTCGTCAGGCTCGGGCAGCATGGCAAGATGGACCGAACGGTCGCTGCGCGTCAGGTCGGTGTAGAGACGGTCGGCATAGAAGGGCGCTATCGGAGCGATCAGCATGGCTACAGTGGTCAGACAGCTGTAGAGGGTCTGATAGGCTGCAAGCTTATCTGCGTCCATCTCCTTGCCCCAGAAACGTTTGCGGTTGAGGCGCACATACCAGTTCGAGAGGTCGTCGTTGACAAAGTCGCTTATCGCTCTCGCCGCTTTGGTCGGTTCGTAATCGTCAAGAGCTTCTTCGACAGTCTTTATCAGAGTGTTGAGCGAAGAGAGAATCCATCGGTCGATTTCCGGACGTTCGGCAACGGGTATCTGTGCTGCCTCCGGATCGAAGCCATCGACATTGGCGTAAAGGGCGAAGAACGAGTATGTGTTGTGGAGCGTCGCGAAGAACTTGCGGGCTACTTCGCGCACTCCCGACGGATCGAATTTCAGGTTGTCCCAGGGAGAGGAGTTTGAAATCATGTACCAGCGCAGAGGGTCGGAACCGAATTCCTCTATGGCAGCGAAAGGATCGACGGCATTACCCTTGCGTTTCGACATCTTGTCGCCGTTCTTGTCAAGAACCAGACCGTTGGAGATGACTGCCTTATATGCGACGGAATCACGGACCATGCCTGCTATGGCATGGAGGGTGAAGAACCATCCGCGGGTCTGATCGACGCCTTCGGCAATGAAATCGGCCGGGAAAAGCTCTCCTGACTCGACGCCTTCCTTGTTTTCAAACGGATAGTGGTTCTGGGCGAAAGGCATCGCGCCCGAATCGAACCAGACGTCTATCAGGTCAAGCTCCCTGCGCATCGGCTTGCCGGTGGAGCTGACGAGGACTATGTCATCGACGTATGGACGGTGGAGATCAATGCGGTCATAGTTCTCTTTCGAGTAGTCGCCCGGAATGAAGCCACGGTCTTTCAATGGGTTTGAGGTCATCACGCCCGCTGCCACGGCTTTTTCAATCTCGTCATAGAGCATTGCCACGGAGTCGATGCAGATCTCCTCGTCGCCGGCTTCGGTGCGCCAGATCGGAAGGGGGGTTCCCCAGTAGCGGCTGCGCGATAGGTTCCAGTCCTGAAGATTCTCCAGCCATTTGCCGAAACGACCGCTTCCGGTTGACTGTGGTTTCCACTTGATCGACTTGTTGAGCTCCATCAGTCGCTCGCGGACTGCGGTGGAACGGATAAACCAGCTGTCGAGCGGATAGTAGAGCACGGGCTTGTCCGTGCGCCAGCAGTGGGGATAACTGTGGACATGCTTCTCGATTTTGAACACTCCGTCATGCTGCTTCAGCCACATGCAGATCTCCACGTCGAGAGTTTCGTCCTTGTCGGTCTTCGTCGGATCGTAGGCGTTCTTGACGAACTTGCCCTGCCAGGGAGTGTACTCCTCCACGTTGACCATTTCGCTGACGAATTTAGGATCGAGCTCGTCGAGCATATAGAAGCGGCCCTTCAGATCGACCATCGGACGGATGTTTCCGTCGCGGTCTATGAGGTGAAGGGGCGGTATGCCGTTCTGACGGGAGACACGAAGGTCGTCGGCACCGAAAGTTCCGGCGATATGGACGATACCCGTACCGTCGTCGGTCGATACGTAGTCGCCCGGAATAACACGGAAAGCTCCCTCTCCGGGATTGACCCAGGGAATGAGCTGACGGTAATGGAGCCCTACGAGATCCGTGCCTTTCTTTTGGGCCACGGTCTGCCAGGGTATGAGTTTGTTCCCTTTTTCATAGTCACCGAGGGCCAGATCCTTGGCTTTCTCGTTGAACATCGAACCCATCAGTGCGTCAGCGACAACAACGGTGATCGGTTCGCCGCTGTAGGGATTGTAGGTGCGCACTATGTTATAGTCGATGTCAGGACCGACAGCAAGCGCCGTGTTCGACGGAAGAGTCCAGGGCGTCGTGGTCCATGCAAGTATGTAGGGTTTTCCCCATCCCTTCATCTCTTCGGGGATATCGGTCAGTTCGAACTGAGCCACGCAGGTGGTGTCCTTGACGTCGCGGTAGCAGCCTTCCTGATTGAGCTCGTGGGAGCTGAGCCCGGTTCCTGCGGCGGGAGAGTAGGGCTGTATGGTGTAACCTTTGTAGAGAAGGCCTTTGTCGTAGATCTGACGCAGAAGCCACCAGACGGATTCGATGTAACGGTTGTCGTAGGTGATATATGCTTCCTCCATGTTGACCCAGTAGCCCATCTGCGAGGTGAGCGACTCCCATTCGCGGGTGAACTTCATCACCTCGCTGCGGCAGGCGGCGTTATATTCATCAACGGAGATTTTCTTGCCTATATCCTCCTTTGTGATGCCGAGGCTCTTTTCCACTCCGAGTTCGACGGGGAGTCCGTGTGTGTCCCAGCCGGCGCGGCGTTTTACGTGGAAGCCGCGCATGGTCTTGTAGCGGCAGAATATATCCTTGATGCTGCGCGCCAGAACATGATGGATGCCTGGTCGTCCGTTGGCCGACGGCGGCCCTTCAAAGAACACGAACGACGGAGAGCCTTCGCGCTCTTTCAGCGACTGCTCGAAAAGATTCTGTTCCTGCCAGCGCGACAGGACATCCTTATTGACGGAAGAGAGGTTGAAATTATCGTAAACGTTGAATTTTTTCATTTGTCGTTTGGACTGAATGATGGTTTTTAAGGGGCCTTCCACAGCCCCCTGCTTTTCAAATTGCAAATTTAAGGCTTTTTATTTGATTGACAATAGTCTCGCTTGATGAAAAACAAAGAAAAAACTACGCGCTTTGCGTTGTCGAAAACAATATGACGGGAGTTACGCAAAAACCTTCGTGCCGATATTCTCCAACGAAGGTCTCTCTTGTCTGGGTTTATCTATAACTTATAGTGGATGATAACGGACCTCTTTCAAACAGCTGTTACTGTTATCGTCTATGCGATTTTGCCAAGCTCGATTTCTGACTTTAGAAACTGAAAAATATAGACTGCTCCCTGGTAATAGAGACCGCATTCGGGGTCGTTGAGTTTGGCGAAAGTGGCTGAGGCATATAACTCATCAAGGGCCCGGCGTATATCCCACCCGTATTCTTCCATGAGCATCTCGGTCAGTTCGGTCGCAAGACATTCTATTTGAAATTGTATATCCTGTGTCATGGTTCAATGTGTTTTAGAAGTTCGATGGCGCGTGATGTGCCAAAGAAATATTGAATGGCGCGGTCGCCTTTATATTTAAGTTCTTTCACGAGTGCGGATGCTGAAAGATATCCCATTATATAACGACGAATCTGTACGCCGACTGTGTCATCGGCAATCGGACCGATGACAATATCGTAATTGTGTGCCTGAATGTCTGAATTATTCTTGCGGTTCATCACCACGAATTCAGCCCATTCTTCTGAATAGTCAGGAAAAACTTTGATGTCAAGCCCTTTTTCATACGCGTTGGTTTCATCAAACTCAAAACAGGTCAATGTCGGTTGTCCTTCGCTCATAAAACGTGTTGTTCGCAAAGCCATTGCCATAGCTTGTTCCGGATCGGCATTGAGATAAAAGCCCTTACCGAAATCCTTTCCGCGTTTGCTTCGCGTGAGTTCGATATGTTCGATGGCTACATTGGAGCCGTGATATAGACGGATCATATAAGCCCTCCTTTTCGGTTACAGATTATCTGAAGATCTGATACGGCATCGTCAATTGAGAGAGTATGCTCGGCTGTATAACAGTCAAGAAGAAAATCTATGCCGGAGAAACGGCGCAAATAAGCGTAGGCTTGCTGATTGGAGAGATTGAATCGCTGGGCAAAAGCGCTGACGCACGTCACCACATACTCGATCCGGTCAAATATTTCTTTCTTTTCCATACCTATGCTTTTTGCGTTTGATGTAAAGTTAAACATAATATTTGACATGGCAATAAAGTATTTTTGGAAAAATTTGAATATGACGAAAGGCGAGGATATGCTTTTTGCAAGGTCAGAAATTTAAACAGAAATCCTCCGGAATATGGCCGTTAAAGCTATGATTCCGGAGGATCGTATGAGTTGAGATGGGATCGGTTTATTCCCACTCGATGGTTGCCGGCGGTTTGGAGGAGATGTCGTAGGTTACGCGGTTGACACCGCGGACTTTGTTGATGATCTTGTTCGATACTTCAGCCAGGAAGTCGTAGGGCAGATGGGCCCAGTCGGCGGTCATGGCGTCGGTCGAAGTCACGGCGCGGAGCGCCACGGCACGTTCGTAGGTGCGTTCGTCGCCCATGACGCCTACGCTCTGAACCGGAAGGAGGATGGTTCCTGCCTGCCAGACTTTGTCATAGAGGTTCCAGTCACGGAGCCCCTGAATGAAGATATGGTCGGCTTCCTGCAGGACGGCAACCTTTTCGGGGGTGATGTCGCCGAGGATACGCACTGCAAGTCCGGGACCAGGGAAGGGATGACGGGTGATGAGGCGTTCGGGCATTCCGAGTTCGCGGCCCACGGCGCGCACTTCGTCTTTGAAGAGCAGGCGCAGAGGTTCGCAGAGTTTCAGATTCATCTTCTCTGGCAGACCCCCCACGTTGTGGTGGCTCTTGATTGTGGTTCCGGTGATGGAAAGCGACTCGATGCAGTCGGGATAGATGGTTCCCTGTCCGAGCCATTTCACATCAGAGAGTTTGTGGGCCTCTTCGTCGAAGACCTCAATGAAGTCGCGTCCTATTATCTTGCGTTTTTTCTCCGGTTCGGTCACTCCGGCGAGATCGGCGAAGAATTTCTTCGACGCATCCACACCGATAACGTTCAGACCGAGACCTTCGTAATCGCGCATGACGTCGGCGAACTCGTTTTTGCGGAGCATGCCGTGGTCAACGAATATACAAGTCAGGTTGCGGCCGATGGCTTTATTCAGAAGCACTGCGGCAACGGAGGAATCGACGCCACCGCTGAGACCGAGGACCACCTTGTCATCGCCGAGCTGTTCCTTCAGCTGGCGTACGGTCGATTCGATGAAGGAGGCAGCGCTCCAGCTCTGGGTCGAGCCGCAGATATCGACAACGAAGTTGCGCAGAATCTGCATGCCGCATTCCGAGTGATAGACTTCGGGATGGAACTGTACGCCCCACATTTTTTCGTCAGGAGCGCGGAAGGCCGCGATGGGCACCTGATCGGTGGAGGCTATGATCATGAATCCTTCGGGGAGGGAGGTGATGGTGTCGCCATGGCTCATCCACACCTGCGATCCCGGATGGATATCTTTCATCAGAGGATCGGCGTCGTTGACTTCCGACAGAAGAGCGCGACCATATTCGCGCGAGTCAGCCGGTTCGACCGTCCCGCCATATTCGCGGGCTATGAACTGGGCGCCATAGCAGATGCCGAGCAACGGATAGACGCCGCGCAGACGGTTGAGTTCCGTGCGGAACGCTTTGCTGTCATAAACAGAAAAAGGCGAGCCGGAAAGCACAACGCCAATGACGTCGGGGTCATCGTATGGCATCTTGTTGTAGGGCACTATTTCACAATAAGTGTTCAGCTCGCGGATGCGTCGGCCAATCAGCTGAGTGGTCTGTGAGCCGAAGTCAAGGATGATTATCTTTTGCATGGCTGGTTTTACCGGATGATTGATTTGATTTTACTCTGTTTCGCTCCTGATTGAAAAAGCGTTTGCAAATTTAGCAAAAAAAATCCGATTTCAGATACTGTACGGCTCTAATGTTTCTCTGAATCAGTGGGCGATGTGGGTGATGCTGAACTTCATGCCCCAGTAGCGGTCCATGACTTCGTTTGGGTTCTCCACGCCCGGCAGCACGGCCTGGGCTTTGGGCGTACCCTTGCTGCGGGTCATGACGCAGAAATAATGTCCGGGTCCGTAGTCGGCGGCGCTTATGCGGTAGCCCTGGGTCTGGTTGCGCATGAAGTAGTCGGATATATCCTGTGCCGCCGTCGGGAAATCATAGATCTGGTCGGTGATGTCGGGGTTGTACGTGGTCACGATAGCCCATACATTTCCCGAGCATGCGATGTCGGTGATGAAATATTTGTCGGCTGCGAGCGAGGCTATCATTTTGTCGAGTTTCGCACGCTCCTCCTCTCCGGCGGGGTCGTCGAACGAGAAGCAGAGCTGCGGTGCGCGCGGCGTGACTTCGGTTGCAATGACGAGCCAGTTGAGTCCATCGGAGGAAAGCTCGGTGATGGTATAGCCTTTGCGTCCCATTTCGGAGATGAAATCGGCCGGGTAGGACTGGGATATATTGTAGGTCTGGTTGCCCCACGACGGATGACGCGCGGTTGCAAGCTGCAGTCCGTGATAGGTGAACCCTGCGGCTATGATGTGTTCGTCGTTGTCCCACGTCGCGCGCAGGAGATCGGGCTCGAACTGAGAACCGTATTCGAAGGGGATTATGCTCTGGCGTCCTATGCCGGTTCCCTGAGAGAGGACGTAGAGGGCGCGCTGGGCCGAGGCCTCGCCGTAGAGGGCGACTGCCAGTAATATGATCGCTGTCTTTATGATTTTCATGTCGTGTGATTTTTTAAGGTTCGCAGACTACGCGGAATCCGATAGCTTCCGAAGCATAGTCGGGCGCGTTGGAGTTACGGAAAGAAATGCGGCAATAGTTTTTGCTTGAGCGGAAAGCGCCTCCGCGATAGACACGGTCACCGTTGAAGTCCTTGCCGAGCGGATCGGTTGTCTCCTCTTTGGGATAGGGTGAATAATAGTCGGCCACCCATTCGCATACGTTCCCGCTCATGTCGTGGAGCCCGATGGCATTTGCCGGCAGTGTGGCCACGGGGTGTGCTACGGGATTGCCTTTGTTGGTCCGGTCCATGTCGGAATTGTCAACATACCACCCAACGGCGTCAATCTCGTCGGACCCGGCATATTTTGTGGTTTTGCCGCTCCCTCCGCGTGCAGCGAGTTCCCATTCCGATTCGGTCGGAAGACGGTAGTTCAGACCGGTTATTTCCGAGAGACGCCGGCAGAAATCAGAGGCGTCGTTCCATGTGACATAATACATGGGCAGGTTGTCGCCTTCGCCGTAACGTCCGAATTCATGGTCGGGCTTAATCTTGTCGAACATGTCGCGCAATGAGGTTCCCATCACCTTTTTCCACTGTCCCTGGGTTATTTCGGTAGCGCCGATAAAGAAGGGGGAAATGGTCACGGAGTGGAGGTTTTCGTCATCTTCCTTGTCGTCGCCCTGTTCTTCTGTCGCACCCATGATGAAGGTGGTTTCCTCGATGAACACCATAGGGATTCCGAGGCCGTCGGTGTCTTCCGTAAAGTTATTCTGGGCGCCTGCGGCAAAAACAGAGAAAATTGCCAGAGCGCCAGTTATGCTGTGCTTTAACATCTTTAGTCGTTTTAAATACAATCAGTTGAATTGGATCAGTCTGTAAGCGCGGGAATTACGCGGTCACGCACCGGCCGGGCAACAGCCGGGCTGTAAAATACGCGGGTAACATAGAATTTATCATTGTCCGTCTGCATGATAATGTGGTAGTTGCGGTTGGATCGGGTGTCAAAACCGGTCAGCAGCGTGCGGTTCCCTTCGGTTTCGTTCTTCTCTACGCCGCCGTAGAGGGTCTCGATATGTTTGATGTAGGCCTGAGGGGTGGAAAGCTTGTATCCGGCATCGAGCATTCGGACATCGATTTCAAGAGCGTCGGCCATACCTGCAATGAAAAAATCATCGCCCTGTTCGAAGACTGTCAGGCAATCGGGGACATTGAGCGTCAGGGCGCCTACTTTCACGGGGCGCATGGCTGCATTGGTTATTGTCGGGACATGGCTTGTCGGACGGTTGCCTTTGTAGAGGTCCGGGTCAAGCTTCGAGGTCAGATCGACGGATGATGCTGCGGCCTGATTGAATTCGACAGGCGGCAGACGCCGGGCTTCGCCCTGACGCTGCACCTTGCGGCGCGTTTTTGCACGCGATCGGTTCTGCTCGGCATTTTCTTTGACTTTTGCCGGAGCCTGTGATAGTGATTCAGGCTTTACGGCCGGAGTGCTTGGCTTTTCCGGACGCACAATCCTGAACTGGCCGTAGGCCGTGGCGGCCGCCATTGACAGAAGCACGACCGCGAAAGGCTTGAGGAAATGAGATTTCATCGGTTTATTGGGATCGGTTTATTATTTTACGTTTCCGTTGACAACACGCTGGTACTCTTTCCCGTCGGAATGATACCAGCTGCCATTATAGGGGGTGCCGTTGGTGAAATCGCCCGTGAAGTAATCGTAGGAACCGTCGGGAGCGGCTGCAGTGCGGTAAGTTCCTGTCGAGTACATTCCATCGACGAATTTTCCGGTGTAGGAGTCACCGTTACGATATTTCAGAGTCCCGTGTCCGTGGCGGTTTCCTTGACGGAACTCGCCTTCATAGGAAGTCCAGAGTCCGGATTCATACGTAGCCACACCTTCGCCTTCCGGAAGATTGTCGGCGTTTACGGGGCCGGAATATGTGAAGCGGATCCCATCTACCTCCATCGGTTCGTCGGTCACATCTTTCCCTTGCTTGTCCTCGGCGATCACAGGGGCTTCGACGGGTGTTTCGCTATTGTCGTTGTCGGACCCCGAGAAAAGTTCATATCCTATGCCGGCGATAATGCCCGCTGCCACAACTCCGACAATGGCTATTATTGCGCGTTTACGAGAACCGCTGTTCGATTCGGTGCGTGGTTCTGACTCATGGACAGGTGCGGGTTGAGTTTTAGAAGTGTTAGCCTTAGCGGTCACTTCAGTAGAGGGCTCCGGTTTTGATTCCGGAATTCGCGGTCGGTAATGTTCTTCCGGGCGCGGTCGCTGCGGAGGCATTTGCGGAGTAACAGGTTGTGGGTCCGGCTCCGGTTTCGGAGCGGGTACGGGCTCAGGAGCCGGTTGAGGTTCCGGCTCGGGTTCCGGCTGTGGCTGTGGTTGCGGAGCTGGCTCAGGAGCAGGAGTCGGTTCGGGTTGTGGTTGCGGCTGCGGAGCGGGCGCAGGAACAGGTTGCGGAGCGGCTGCCGGTTGGGGCTCGGGCACGGGTTGAGGCTTAGGTTCCGGTTGCGGCTCGGGTAAGGGGTGGGGAGTAGGTTCCGGCTGAGGTTGTGGTCGTGGCGCAGGCGCAGGAATAGGCTCTGGCGTGGGTTGAGGAACAGGTTCCGGCTGCG
>ENA-OYXU01000282-OYXU01000282.1-human-gut-metagenome-genome-assembly--contig:-NODE-282-length-21272-cov-4.668709_pt1 | contig 21272 bp, 18 predicted proteins | sample MGYA00243243_ERZ653435 | MGnify/ENA primary metagenome ERZ653435 (study PRJEB26926, sample SAMN06165113) | human gut metagenome | biome: ENVO:00009003; feature: ENVO:2100002; material: ENVO:00002003... | reverse complement strand
ATGCTACAAAAGTAGCGATTATCTTTCATTTGGGCGCATCAACCGCCTATACCTATCGCAAAATTAATAAATAAAAGCCACAAAGCCAAACCCTGACAACCGGGCATTTTTATCTTTGCGCAAGAAATCGCAAAGCATGGTTCGAAATGATAACAGGCTTCCCGGAAATTATATGTATATTTAGCCCCAGAACACAACTATACGATTATGAAGCAGACGTTCATCATAGTTACAGCCTTTCTAAGTTCTTTATGCTCAGCGGCTCAGTCAGCCGAGACAGATTCAATCGAGACGCGAACGCTCAACGAAGTAGATGTCGAGGCACAATTACAGTCCACCTCGGCCACGGTCTCAACCTACATTCCGACATCCAAACAGAAAAACGCCTCACAGACTGCCACCGACCTTCTGAACCGCATGGCTATACCTCAGCTATCGCTCGGCATGGGCGGCTCGGTCAAGACCGCTTCGGGCAAGAATGTCGATATTTTCATTGACTTTCTCCCCGCGTCGGGTCAGGACCTGACCGGAATGCGCATGGCCGATGTCCGCAAAGTAGAATATTACGACTATCCGGAAGACCCGCGTTTTCAGGGGTGTGCTCATGTTATAAACTTCATCATGCAGAAATATGAGTATGGCGGTTATCTCAAAGCCTATGCCAATGAGTTTTTCATTGCCAACTCGGGAATGCTCAATCTATATTCCAAGCTCCAATATAAAAAGATGACCTATGACCTCGGTATCGGCGGATATTACTGTCAGGGAAACCATGAATACTCCAATGCAGCCGAAACTTATCGGCTCCCGCAGCCCGACGGAACCGTCAAACAGTTCGAACGGTATTCCATTACTGAGGATGCGGAATTAAGAAGACGATACATATGGCCCACATTAAAGGCTGTTTATCGTACTGACAAGGTTTCGATAAGCAACACGATCGGAGCCACTTTTGACAATTATCCCAAACAGAATGCCGCAGGCTCCGTCTATTTCTCTCCCGCTGACTTTCGGCAGACCGATTTCGTCAGTGAGTCAAACAACCGTGTAAACTATGTCACATATAACGGATACTGGAACTTTATACTTCCCAAGAGCAATGTAATAAACTTCGCGCCCTATTATTCCTACTCCCATTCGCGCCAGAACAGCATGTATGCCGAATCCGAATCACAGGAATATCTGAACTCGGCGACTGATGATTCACACAGAGCGAGCGGCTCACTCCGATTTCAGCATGACTTCGGCAAATTAGGCAATATCACTGTTTCAGCGCAATGCACTTATACAAACAGCAAAACCACATACTCAGGGACTGCTTCTGACGCCGACAGACTGACAACTCTGCGTGTCGGTCCCGGCGTCTCTTACAGCTTTTATTCCGACAAGTTCTACGGTATGGCCGGGGTCGGTTTCACCTATGACCGCTCAAAGATGGGAGATGTCACCGAGAAGAAAACTCAGCCGTGGACCGACTTGTCGCTGCAATATTCATTCAATAACAAAAACTCTGTCAGCGCCGAATTCCATTTTATGAGCACAACGCCTCCGCTTTCTTTCAGAAGCCCGGCTGTCATTCAGTCCAATCCACTGATGAGCTACACAGGCAATCCAAATCTGACGCCATACAAAAGCTATGACTTCGGTGTTAGCTATCAGTGGCTACCCAGCAATAAGTTCAGCCTTTCGGTTTTCGGTTCAGGATTTGTCGCAACCAATCGTTACGCTTATATCTATGAGGCATCGGCAGAGGGTATTGTGCGCACCGTTCAGCAACCCATGGGAGATTTCATCCAGGGCAGCTACGGCGTGAACGGAACCGCCCGGCTTCTTAACGGCAATCTTCAGATTAACGGACAGCTGGCACATCTGATAGCCAAAAGCGATAAACCTTACGACTGGACCAAATCACACCTCAACTGGTATCTCCAGGCTTTCTATTATCTTGACCAATGGCACTTCGGAGTGCAGTATCAGTCGGATATGTCCTCTGCCGACGGCGTGGTAAACGGCGTGTGGGCCTCAAGTAAAAACGCATATGCGGCAATTGCCGGATGGGGCAATTCGTCATGGAACATTCAGGCTCAGATTGTCAATCCTTTCAGATGGAACTGGCGCAGCGGCTCCAAAGAGATGAAAAGCAAATACTATGATTTCGTGCAGACTTCATATGGTCCCACCAATCACTGCTTCGTCTGTGTGTCAGCGACATACACCTTTGGCTTCGGAAAGAAAATCCAGATCGGCAACGAGGCGTCGCAGATGTCAGGCGCCGGCAGCGCAATCCTGAAATAAAAAATATTTGGTCATTTTGGCTCTTAAGGCACACCCTGTCGCGAAATCAGGCACGACTTCACCCGCGGCGGGGTGTCCGGAGCGTATCTTTGCACCAGAAATCTCAGAAACAAATGACTATGAAAAGCATGGAAGAAGATACGTCACAGGCGCCCCTGCGGAGGTCAGGCGGGGAAGGTCTTGAGGGCTGTCCAGAGACGGTGGACGGGGAGGCCCATGACGTTGTAGAAGCTGCCGTCGATCGATTTGATGCCAGCGGCGCCTACCCACTCCTGTATGCCGTAAGCACCCGCTTTGTCGAGGGGACGATATTCGTCGACATAAGCGTCTATCTCATCGTCTTCGAGGCGGGCGAATTCCACGCGGGTGACGGCCCGGAAACTCTCGAGGTGACTGAGCGTGAAGAGCGACACGCCGGTAACAACCTCGTGCGTGCGGCCGCTCAGTCGGCGAAGCATCTCTTTAGCTTCGGCTGGGTCGTGGGGTTTGCCGAGCACACGGCCGTCGATGATGACGACGGTGTCGGCTGTGATGAAAAGGTCTTTGTCGGTCATGACGCGGCGATAGGCGTCGGCTTTGAGTCGCGACAGGTAGAGAGGCACGTCGTGAGGCGCAAGGTCGGCGGGATAGGTCTCGTCAACCTCAATGGAGTCGACGACTGTGAACGGGACGGCGAGCAGTCCGAGGAGCTCGCGGCGACGGGGTGACTGGCTTGCCAGACCGAGGCGATAGTTGCGGATTGACTGAGGCAGCAGCATCTTAAAGAGAGAATCTTGACATTTTTACCATCCGAAAGCGTGCTCGTCTGAGAGCCACTGCCCGCGGGCTTTGAGTATCTGTTCGAGTAGGTCGCGTGCAACGCCATAGCCGCCGTCGACGGGTGAAATATAGACGGCGCGGTCAAGGACCTCGCGGGCGGCGTCGCGGGGAGCGACCGAAAGGCCGGCGACAGCCATGGCGGGCAGGTCGGGGATGTCGTCGCCCACATAGGCCACCTCGGCTGACGAGAAGCCGTTGTCGGCCATCCACTGTCTGAGCACGGGCTCTTTGTGTGACGCTTTGAGGAAGACGTCGGTGATGCCCAGGCTGTTATAGCGTCCGACGATGTTGGGGGTATCTGCGCCGGTGATGATGGCCAGTTTCAGCCCGCGTTTGACGGCAAGCTGCATGGCATAGCCGTCCTTGATGTTCACCATGCGTGTGGGGCGGCCTTCGCTGTCCATTGCGACGGTCGAGGGCGAGAGCACGCCGTCGACGTCGAAGACCACGGCGCGTATCCTGGAGAGGTCATAGGGTGTCCTGCTCATTGCTGCTGTATTGGTTTATGATATGGCGCGAGATGACGCGGTAGATTTCGGCGAGGTCAGGCGGAAGCGAGGCGATGTGCTCGCCCATGACGCGTGAGTCGCCGCGGCGCGCGGGGCCCGTCTGCCCTTCGGCGGGCGAGGATTCGAGAGCCTTTGCCAGGGTTTCGCCAAGCAGAGGCCCGAGGATGTCGAAGCTGAGCGAGCGCTCGCGCAGAAGCCCGTCGGCCACGCTCCACAGGTGGTTGGCGAAGTTGCAGGCAAAGACGGCGGCGACGTGCATGGCGCGCCTTGTGGAGCTGTCGGCGTCATAGACGCGATGCGACAGACGGGAGGCGAGCTCCTTCATCTCACCGGCGACAGACGGGTCGGATCCCTCGATGAAGAGAGGTATGTCGCCGAAGTCGAGACGACGGCCGCGTGTGAAGGTCTGGAGGGGATAGAACACGCCGTGACGGCGGCCGAGCGGAGCGAGCGCGTCCATGCCGACCGAGCCGGAGGTGTGAAGCCAGAGAGCACCGGGATTCAGCCCGGCGAAACGGTCGGCCAGCGGAGCTATGGCGTCATCGCTGACAGCCATGATGTAGATATCGGCGTCAGAGGTCAGCGGCTCGCCGCTACGGCGCGTCCAGTTCTGGACAACGCTGACGCCGTCGAGAGCCTCGAGCGCCGGAACAAGCGACGAGGCGACATTACCCGCACCTATGACCGCAATATGTTTCATCTCATTCAGGCTGCACCCACTCGCCGATATGCACTTTCTCCCAGAGGAGTTTGGAGGGGTCTACGTTTTTGCGCTGTTCGTCGCTGTGGCCGAAGGTCACGATGCAAAGAGGCACGTATTCGTCGGGTATGCCGAGAGTCTTGCGCACGGAATCCTCAGAGGGAAGCCCCTGAGCATCAGTGCGACCGTGCACTTCAACCCAGCACGAGCCGAGACCGAGCGCGGTAGCCTGAAGCATCATGAATCCGGCAGCCACTGAGCCGTCTTCTACCCATGCAGCGCTGAGCGATGGATTCAGTATGACAACAACAGCCATGACACACGTTTTGAGGGGAACAGTCCCGGCCACCTTGCAGTCAGCCAGTCGCGAGAGAGTGTCTTTATCTTCCACGACAATAAACTGCCAGGGACGTGAATTTTTCGATGTGGGGGCGAGAAGTCCGGCCTCGATTATAAGCTTGACCTCCTCAGGGTCGAGAGGCTGAGAGGTGTAGCGTCTTATCGAGTGACGCTCGAGCAGGAGCTGATGAAAGTCCTTCGGTATCATATAAGGCTGTGTATGAAGATAAATGAGTATTGTTTCAAATCTGATAATAAAGGCGCGGCCCGAGAGGCGCGAAGAGCATTTGGCTCAAAAGCGGATATGAGGCTGTAGCCGTCAGCGCTCACACACCCAGGCGTCAGGATAGCGGCGACCGATCGAACCCGCCTTGGCGGCCTCGCACTCCTCTGAAGTGGCGGCAGTGGCGGCATAGACGCGATAGCGGCCGGGACCCGAAGAAAGAATCCTGAGCGAAGAGTCTCCGCTCTCGCGTATGAACTTCTCGGCCTTGGAGCGGCTCTGGAGCGAAGCCACGACCAGACAGTAGCCCTGAGCGGCGGGGGCGGCAGTCTGCTTCACAGTCTTTTCAGGCTTGGGAGCGGGTTTCACCTCGTGAGCGGCCTCTCGGGCCTTGGCGATAGAAGCCTCGGCGGCGGCGCGGTAACGCCAGCCGGCACAGTAGGCCGAATGGGCTGCGGTGTCGACCACGGTGACGGTCTCTTCGCCGGGTATGGCGATAAACAGTTCTTCGGCCTTCATTACATCGTCGGTCACAACCGACGAAGGGGTCAGGCTCAGTCCGCCGACCGACGCATAATCGGTGCGGCCCGAGTCGGCGACACCCGGAGCGGTCAGACCGAAGCCAAGACCGAGCAGGAGGGCAACCGAAGCTGCGACTCCCACAAACGCGGGCACCCGGCGGCGACGCTCGTCGCGGGGACGCAGGATGACGCACTCATCGGCGTCATCAGCCTCCGCACAGTCGGTGGCGTCAACGGCGACCTCGGCGAGCGGAAGCGACGGGAGATAGCTGTAACGGATGTTGGCCGAGCAGTCGGCCGAAGGCTCAAAAGCGGGCGATGCTCCGGCCACTGTAGTCAGCACTCCGACGCCGGGCAGCGACAGCTCGCCGTCGCGCTCAAGAGTGTAGCGCATCATCTCGACAGAACGGCCGACAGCCTCCATGGCGGCGTCGTAGCCAATCTCCTCGCGGCGGCTGACCGACGTGGCCAGCAGACCGTCATTGTGGGTCAGGCGCGGGTTAAACGAGAGATGGCGCGAGGGAGGCAGATAAATGCCCTCGACGTCATCGTATCTCGCTGACTCAGTGTTAGCTATGAATGCGCCAAAGCCCGGCACAACCACACAGTCGTGGCGTGTCAGCAAGTAGGCGATATGTTGGCTGAGTCTTAACATCGGACTACAAAGTTAAGCATCTTTTTCACCTCCTGCAAGTGTTAAAATGCACGCCGCGGCGCAATGTTTTCACATCCCTTTATCCCACAACAGCTTCCCCCGACCTTAGCCTATGAAAAAATTTTGCGGCCTTCAGACATGGTGATACGGCTCTCCGCGCATGATGGTCATGGCGCGGTAAATCTGCTCGACAAAGAAGAGCCTGACCATCTCGTGGGTGAAGGTCATGCGCGACAGCGCGAGCATCATGTCGGCGCGGTCATAGACCTCGCGCGAGAATCCGTAGGGACCGCCGATGACAAAAACGAGACGTTTCAGGCCCGACGACATGCGTTTGGAAATCATGGACGAGAACTCCACCGACGTCATCTCGCGTCCGCGCTCGTCGAGGAGCACCACGGCGTCGCCGGGCCGCAGCGCGCGCAATATCGCCTCGCCCTCGGCTGTCTTCTGAGCCTCGGGCGTGCGCTGTCCCCTGACGTCGGGAATCTCGGTCAGCGTAGTCTCCACATAGTGTGACAGGCGCTTGAGATAGGCCGACAGCGCGTCTGATATATAAGAGGTGGCGGTTTTGCCAACCGCAATAACTGAAATTTTCATCTGAAATGGTTATCTTTGCACAAATTTAAGAATAACAGCAATGAAAACCAAAGAAGAACTCATAGACAGTCTGATTGACCTCGCTTTCGCCGAAGACATAGGCGACGGCGACCACACCACACTCTCGACCATACCCGCCGACGCCATGGGACGTCAGCACCTGCTCGTCAAGGAAGAAGGCATCCTCGCGGGCGTCGACGTAGCCCGCCGCGTCTTCGAGCGCTTCGACCCGTTGCTCAGGATGACGGTCATGATTGGTGACGGAAAGCACGTCAAGCCGGGCGACATCGCCTTTGTGGTCGAAGGCCCGGTGCGCTCGCTGCTTCAGACCGAGCGCACGATGCTAAACATCATGCAGCGCATGAGCGGCATCGCCACCATGACCGCCCGATATCAGGAGCGTCTCAGCGGCCTGAAAGCCAAGGTGCTCGACACCCGCAAGACCACTCCCGGCATGCGCATTCTCGAGAAAGAGGGCGTCAGACTCGGCGGCGGAGCCAACCACCGCATGGGCCTGTTCGACATGATTCTCATCAAGGATAACCATGTCGACTTTGCCGGAGGCATCCCCCAGGCCGTCAGTCGCGCCAAAGAGTATCTCAAATCCCGCGGCAAAGACCTGAAAATAGAGGTGGAGGTGCGCAACACCGCCGAGATTGACCAGGCCCTCGAAGCCGGCGTAGACCGCATCATGCTCGACAATTTCACTCCCGAACGCACAGCCGAAGCTGTAAGCCGCATCGCCGGACGCGCCGAAATCGAGTCGTCGGGCGGCATCACCCTCGACACCCTCCGCTCCTATGGCGAAGCCGGCGTAGACTTCATCTCGGTCGGCGCCCTTACCCACTCGGTCAAAGGCCTCGACATGAGTTTCAAGGCCTGCTGACCCGTTCCCCCGACCAATCAACAATTCACATTCAACACACACTATGAAACAGCTGAAAAGCAACCTCATGGCGGTCACAGCGATAGCAGTGGCCGCCATGTGTGGCGCTCCATATGCCGACGCACAGATGGTCTATCCCACACCTGACACAAAAACACTCGAACTGAAAGGCCCCGTGAAAGAGATGACTGAATATCGCATCTCGAAAAAAGAATTTTTCACCCAGGAAGAGCTCGACGAGTATAAACGCCTTGGGCAGAAACCACCCACAACATCGCGCGACTTCAAAGCAAGCTATAAGTTCGACAAACGCGGCTTCACCACAAGTAGCCGTGAGGATTTCATCGGCAGCGACCGCGTGACAACCATGACCTATGACGCCGAGGGACGCAAAAAGAGCGAACGGATAGACGATGACGGCAAACTCCACACGCTTTACACCTTTAGCTACGACTCCGAGGGCATGCCTTCAAACGCCCGCAAGGTCGACGGTGACGGCAAGGTCATCTTCACGGAAGCAAACCGTGTGAGGCGCAAGGGTGACGTCCTGATTCAGACCAACATCCACACAAACGCCGACGGCACCAAGTCGGAGGCCGTCGTCGAGTTCTGGCCCAACGGCACGATGAAAACTTTCTCGACATCGTCCGGCACCTCCTCAATGACTTCGTCATTCGATAGTGACGGCACCCCGCTGACCTGTGAGACAAGCCGCAAGGGCGACGTCAGAAAGATGCGCATGGTCAAAGACCCGTCAGATTCGGACGTCACACTGATATACGCCACCGAGGGCGACGGACCCGAATTTCTCATGACCAGAACGGTCAATGACGAGAACGGCAACCCGGTCAGAAAGACCGACTACCGTCCAGACGGCACCGTAAACAGCGAAAAAGCCTGGAAATACACCTATGACAGCCATGGCAACTGGACAAGCAAAACCACGGTGAAAGGTGCATCCTATTATGAAAAGCCCACAGAGCGCGAAATTTCATATTATTAACCCATTAACGCTTATTCATTCTCATCTCACCCACCATTTTACTTTTCAGCCGCTTTTCTTCCACACACAAATACCATGAAAAAAACGATCAAAATAGGCTTACTGGGCCGCATACTGATTGCTATCGTCGCCGGAATCGCCATAGGCTACATATCGCCTGAATGGCTTGCGCGCCTGGCCGCGACATTCAATGGCATATTTTCGCAATTTCTGGGTTTCATGATACCGCTGATTATCATCGGTTTCGTCACACCGGCCATCGCCGATGTCGGCAGCCGCGCCGGAAAACTGCTCGTGGCGACTGCGGCACTGGCCTATGGCGCGACAGTGTTTGCGGGTATGCTATCCTATTTCACGGGTGTACTTACATTTCCGTCGCTCATCGGCGGCGAGGAAGGGCTGGCGGCTGTCGGCGAAGAGGCCTCAAAAATCACACCTTATTTCACTGTCGAGATTCCGGCCGTCATGGCCGTGATGACCGCCCTGGTGACATCGTTCATGCTCGGTCTGGGCATCGCTTTTATCAGTGGCGACGTCATGCGGCGCGCGGCTGTCGAACTGCGCGACATCGTCGCCAAGACCATCCGTGTGGCCATACTCCCGCTACTACCTTTCTACATCTTCGGCATCTTTCTGATTATGACCGTCGAAGGCCAGGTCGCCACCATCCTGCAGGCATTTGTCAAGGTCATCGTGGTCATATTTTTCCTTCACATATTTATATTGCTGCTGCAATATTCAATCGCGGCATGCTTCAACCGGGGCAATCCGTTGAAGATGCTGCGCACCATGCTTCCGGCCTACTTCACCGCCCTGGGCACCCAAAGCTCAGCCGCCACAATTCCGGTGACGCTGCGCCAGACCATCGTGATGGGCGTGGACGAGGATGTAGCCGGATTTGTCGTGCCGCTCTGCGCCACCATCCACATGTCGGGGTCGGCATTGAAAATCACCGCCTGCGCGCTGGCCCTGCTCATCATGCACTCACAGCCCTATGACGCAATGATGTTTCTCCACTTTGTCTGCATGCTCGGCATAACTATCGTGGCCGCTCCGGGCATCCCCGGGGGAGCTATCATGGCCTCACTCGGTATCTTAGGCTCAATCCTGGGTTTTGACCAGCAGATGATTGCGCTAATGATTGCGCTCTACATCGCCATGGACAGTTTCGGGACAGCCTGCAACGTCACCGGCGACGGAGCCCTCGCCGTCATCCTCGACCGCTTCTTCGGCCGGAGGAGACGCGTGGCACCAACTTCGTGCAAAGCCGCCTGAGAATGACGACAGAGACGATTTCCCGCGGCTGACTGACAGCATTTTACAATTTTATAGCGTGCTTATAAAGAAAAATAGCTAACTTCGCTGTTTAAATAAAAGAAGTCACGCCGGCTTCACATAACCCCCACAGACACACTTCATGGAAATCGTCAGAGTCAAGATAATCAACCGCTCGGGTCACGAACTGCCTGCCTACGAGACATTCTCGGCAGCCGGCATGGACGTGCGCGCATGTCTCGAAACGCCGGTGACACTCGCGCCGCTCCAGCGCGCGCTGATACCCACAGGACTGAGGATACAGCTGCCCCACGGCTACGAGTGTCAGGTCAGACCGCGCAGCGGTCTCGCGCTGAAAAAAGGCATCTCTATTGTCAACACGCCCGGCACCGTCGACGCCGACTACCGGGGCGAGATAGGCGTGATACTCATCAACCTCTCCGACACCCCCTTCACTGTCAACGATGGCGACCGCATAGCCCAGCTTGTCATCGGTCCCTACACACGCGTCGAATGGGAACCGGTCAGCGAGCTTGACGAGACCAAACGCGGCGACGGCGGCTTCGGCCATACTGGCATCAGCTGACCTGGCGTTCTTCCTCACTCTGAAAGAAAGCGATATCCACAACTCTCACACCACGTATGAACCTGAAAACGACCTACAGCCGGCTGTCGGCAGCCCTGGTCATCGTCCTGATAACGCTGGGCGCACTCAGCTCCAAACAGCGCAAAGCCTCATGGGACACGCTCTCGCTTGAGCGCAAGGCCGGATACGCCTATATCCAGGCGCTCGACGCCATGCTCGACGGCGACAACAGCTCATTCTACTCGCTTGTGGCCCGCGCCAGCGAGCTCGACCCCAAGGACGTCTCCATAGCCAACGACATGGGTATGCTGACGCTCCAGCTCGAGGGCGACGACTCAGTAGCCGTCAGGCGCAGCCTGGCCATGCTGCGCCGCTATTTCGACTCCAACCCGACCGACATTTTCAGCGGCCTCAGATATGCCGGCATTGTCGGCCACTTAGGTAACACCCGTGAGGCTCTGCGCGTCTACCGCATACTCCACAGCCACTATCCCGACCACAACGGTCTGACTCAACGTTATGCCGAGAGACTGGCCGAAGCCGGAGGCATAGACTCTATCGACCATGTACTCGCCCTATACGACACACTCGAGATAGTCGAAGGCCCGAGCCTCGACCTCGCCGCCGCACGCATACAGATGTACTATCTGCGCAACGACACTCCGGCCGTCATTGCCGAGGGGCACCGTCAGCTCGATTTCGCTCCCAAAGCCGTGGAGAACAATGTCTTTATGGCCCAGCTCTACGCGCTGTTCAACCGCAATGACTCGGCACGAATCTATTTTGACCGCGCCATAGAGATTGACTCGCTCGACGCCCGCGCTTCCTATTCGCGCGCAATGTTCTATCACTCGATAGGCGACAGCGTGGCCTTTGACCGTGAGATTTTCCGCGTGCTGCGTCTCGAAGATCTGGACATGAACACCAAGATACAGGTGCTCCACAACTACGTCTCAGAGCTATATAACGACTCGACGCAGCAACCGCGCGTCATCTCGCTTTTCGACCGTCTGACGGCCATACACCCTCATGAGCCCGAGATTCGCAAACTCTATGCCCTCTATCTCGCCAGCGGCCCGCGTCTCTATCACGCCGCAGCCGAGCAGCAGGACATGGGCATGAGCCTCGAGCCCGACGACGAAACGGGATGGAACCGTCTGGGCATATACAATGTGCTTGACAGCAACCGCGTGCAGGCCATCAGCGCCCTGCGCCGCGGGCTCCACTATTTCCCCGAGTCAACCGACATGATGCTGTCGCTCGGCGTCAACCTCTTTGAGGCCGACAGTCTGGACGAAGCGCGCAGCGTCTACCGCCACGCCCTCGAGCTGACCGACTCGTCAGACGTCTTCAGCCGATCGGACATACTTATGGCCATGGGCGACATGTATGCCGCCCGCGAAGACACCGACTCGGCCATCACTCTCTATCGTCAGGCACTCCGCATCAACCCACTGAACGCCATGGCTCTCAACAACTGCGCCTACTTCCTGGCCGTCAAGGGCCGTGACCTCGACGACGCCCTGGCGATGATCGAAAAGTCGGTGGCCGATGACCCCGGCGACCCGACGCGACTCGACACATACGCCTGGGTGGCTTTCAAACGGCGTGACTACGAGAAGGCCCGTCTGGAAATCGACAAGGCCCTGGAGCTTTCGCCTGAGCCATCGGCCGAAATTCTCGAACACGCCGGAGACATTTACTTCTTTTCGGGCGAACCGGCCCGCGCCCTCGAATTCTGGGAAAAAGCAGCCGCGCTCGACCCCGCCAACAAGCTCCTCGAGCGCAAAGTGAAAGACAAGACATATTATTATGAATAAACTGAAAAAGTTGCCGGCGGTCATCATGACGATGGTCCTGGCACTGACATTCACCGCATTATCAGCCGATGCCAAAAAGAAGACTCAGACAGTCAATCCACTCACGACATCATACTGCTCCATGATTCAGTCTTACGGGGCATGGACCGATGTCGAGATGCCAGTGTCGCTCAGGCTGTCCAAACCCAAGAGCATATCGCTGTCGGGACGCGCCACTTTTGTCCGCGATAAGTTCATCAATATCTCGCTACGCATCCTCGGCTTCGAGGTCGGCGCACTGACGGTCACAACCGACTCTGTATTCGCTTACGAGAAACACGGCAAGCGCTATATAGCCGAAGACCTCTCGAGTCTGCTCCACGGTCTGCCCGTGACCGTCGGCAACATTCAGGCTATGCTTCTCGGACGTCCGTTCATCCCCGGCGAACAGATGATTACGTCAGCCGACGACAACCGCTTTGAACTGACGCCGCTCGACGATGCCGACCTGCCTGACGCCTGGCTGATGACCTCGCGCGAGGAGATGCCCGGCGGCGCCTCGTGCATGTGGGTGGCCGAGAAGACCATTCTGGCCATGCTCGTCACCACCCTCTCGGGACACGAAGGATCGATGACCTATGGCGATATATCGCTGACGACACCCGCCGGCGCCGTGGCTTCAGAAGTGAATCTCAACATCATCTCGGGAGACCGTGTCATCGACGCCGACCTCACGTGGAAACTCCGCAGCGCGAAGTGGAACAGCGGCATCACGCCCGTGGTGAAGATACCCAAGGGCTACAAGCGCATCGACGCCGCCTCGCTCATGAAAATGATTGAGAAACTCTGAGCCGACGGCGCCCGCTTCTCTCCATCCCCCCGCAACAAATGATTTCAAGCAGACCAAAGATATTCGTGACGATAGCGGCGGCCATACTAGCCACCGCCGCCGCGCTGTCGGCCCCTCCTGACAACCTCGACAAACTGAAACGTCAGAAGCAGGACACCCGCCGCGAAATTACACGTACACAAAAGAAAATCAAAGACAACACCCGCGAGACGTCGCGACAGATGTCGCGTCTCGAAACGCTACGCGGCGACATTGCGCGCCAAAAGGTAATCATCGGCGACGCACGCCGGCGCGCCGACTCCGTGAAGGTGGCCATGGCTGCCGTGAACGACTCGATAGCCGACATTGAGAAAAATCTCTCCGGTCTACAGCGCAACTACGCGGCTGCGCTGCGCGGCATGCAGGGTTCCATAGCTCCTGCTGACCGCTGGGCCTTCATACTTTCGGCCGGGAGCGTCAAACAGCTCTGGCGCCGTATGCGCTACGTGAGGCAATACACGCTCTGGAGCGAGCGCAAGGCCGGCGAGATACGCCGCGTCAAGTCACAGCTCACCGAGCGCAAGGCGCGTTTAGGCGTGCTATCGAGCGAGCACTCCGACCTGCTGGCCCGCGCCGATCTGGCCGGACGTCAGCTGACTGCCCGCGAAGCCGAGACCGAGAAGCTCGTGGCACAACTCAAGAAAGAGAAAGGCACCCTACAGGCATATCTCAAAGAGAAAGAGGCCCAGAAACGCAATCTCGACACGCAGATTGACCAGATGATTACACGTCAGGTCGAAGAGCGCCGACGCAAAGAGCAGGCCAAGGCCGAAGAGAAACGACGTCGCGAAAAAGAGCGCCGACAGAAAGAGGCCGACAAGTCTCAGACGAAAACCGCCCCAGACCGGGAGAAACGGCCCGACAACGAGACCCACACGGCTGACCCGGACCGACGCCTGACGGGCTCGTTCGAAAGCAACCGCGGACGACTGCTGTTCCCCGTCAGCGGCAAATATCGCATCTCGCGCGGATTCGGACGACAGCCCCACCCCGAGCTGCCTCACGTTATGACGGACAACTCAGGCATCGACATCGAGGTTTCCAAGTCGACTCAGGCGCGTGCCGTCTATGAAGGCACCGTCTCGGCAATCTTCCGTCAGGACGGCTTCAACAATATCGTGATGGTTCGCCACGGGGCATACATCACCATCTACGCCGGACTCGGAAGCCTGTCGGTCAAATCGGGTGACAAGGTGAAAACCGGACAGCTCCTCGGGACAATCTTCACCGACCCTTCGACCGGACTGACAACTCTCCACTTCGAGATACGCCGCGAGCGCGAAAAGCTCAACCCGACGCAATGGGTGCGCTGAACGTTCGACTGTTAAAATATTTAACAGTCGATTCATAATGCTTTAACTGACATTCGGCTCGGGCATCGCTTCACATCCCGCTGTCCAAGCGGAATTACGGCACTGACAGCACACTCGCTGGCCTTTCGTGCCAAATGTGAAAATCGCGTTAATTGTTGTTTATAATGTGAAACAGATGCTGATAATGAGCCATTTGTTTCGTATCTTTGCATTGCGGTCATCGACGTTATGTCGTGGATTCGCAAGGTCTCGCAACCACTCCTTAGGATGGTGCGGACAGATACTTATAAACAATGACTGACCATAAAATTCTATATACGGCTGTAGTCGCCCTGGCACTCTGCGCATGCGGCGGCAAAGCAGGCTCAAAAGCCGACAACACAGTCACCGGCGACTCAACAGCGGTCACCGAGACTGCCAAAGTCGACCTCACCCCACTCCCCGATACCGCTTACGGCTCGGTAGACGCCGTGTCCTATAACGTCAGCGTCATCGACACCGCCGACAACGGCGCGCTCGGCTCGTTAGAGGACCTCTATCTCGACACTCCCGGCTCATTCACCTTCCGCCGCGGCGAACGCCGCGACGCCGACTTCGGCGGCACCGTAACCGGACGCCCCTCAGACATTGTTATCGACTGGGCTTTTGTCACTACCGCCGACAACCGCGCCACCTCGTTCGGCTCATGGGGCGGCGGATCGGGATGGACAGGCCAGCCCCTCTATGTAGAATGGCCCGACTCGATGATGGCCAAATTTCGCCTCGATGTCCCGTCGGCACTGACAGCCGACTTCGGGAGACGCGAGATCATGGTGGGTTCGCTCGCCTCACAGGTCTACTTCATCAACTATGACAACGGTCGCGCCTCGCGCAAACCGATTCCGGCCGGGAACCCCATCAAAGGCACAATCTCGCTCGACCCCACGCTCAACGGCAACCTCTACTACGGTCAGGGCGTGCCTAATGAGCGCCCCTTCGGCGCCCGCGTCATCGACCTTTTCAGCCATAAGGTTTCCCACGTCTACAACGAGGACCCCAAGGCCCGGCGCCGCTGGGGTGCCTACGACTCCTCACCCGTCAGAGTGGGTCGATTCCTGTTCCGCCCGGGCGAAAACGGCATCGTCTACAAGTTCCTCGTCGGCCCCGGCACGCTGAAGCTCCACTCGACGCTCAACTACACAGTCAAAGGCTCGGCTCCCGGCATCGAGGCCTCGATGAGCGTCTACCGCAACTATGGCTACACCGCCGACAACCACGGCAACATACTCTGCATCAACCTCGAAACCATGCGTCCGGTATGGTTCAGGTCAATCAACGACGACACCGACGCCACGCCGGTCATCATCGAGGAGGACGGACGCCCCTATATCTACGTGGGCTCGGAAATCGACCTCCAGGATGTCGGACACGCAACGTTCGTGAAGCTCGACGGTCTCAACGGTCAGACCATATGGGAACAGAAAATCGCCGGACGCCGCGTCAACCTTGAGAAAAAACACTTTGATGGCGGTTTCTATGCCACTGCGCTCCCCGGCCGCGGCAACTGCGCCGACCTTATATTCAGCAATGTCGTAACCAATCAGGGTGGCCAGACAGGCGAATTCATTGCCCTTTCACGAGAAACGGGCAAGATTGTCTATCAGACAAAACTGCGCTACTACGCCTGGTCGTCACCCGTGGGCTTCCTCAACGAGAAAGGCGAGATGTTCATATTCACCGGCGACTGCTCAGGCAACGCCTATCTAATCGACGGCAAAACCGGCGAAATTATCGTGCGCAAACACATCGGCAGCAACTTCGAATCATCGCCCGTAGTGGTCGGCAACACCGTCGTCATCGGCTCGCGCGGCGACAAAATCTATCGTCTCTCCATAAAATAATACCAAATTCAACAATTACCGAAACGACCATAACACCAATGAAAAAGATACTGACAACTCTCATAGCTGCAATCATAAGTCTGACGGCCACCGTCTCGGCCCAGAAGCTGACGTCGAACGTCGGGACAGTCCCCGATGCCTACAACTTTTGGCTCTACACCCCTGACCCTGTCGATCAAGAGATTGAGCCCAAGCCCGTCGTAGTCTTTCTTCACGGTGCAAGCCTCTGCGGCAATAATCTCGACAAGGTACGCCGATACGGCACAATCGACGCCATCGAGAAGGGACGCAAACTCGACGCTTATGTCATCGCTCCTCAGAACCCGGGCGGTTCATGGAATCCCCGCAAGGTGATGAACATCGTCGACTGGGTCAGCGACAATCACAACGTCGACTATGACCGCATCTATGTCATAGGCATGAGTCTCGGCGGCTACGGCACTATCGACATGGTAGCCACATATCCCGACCAGATTGCCGCCGCCATCGCCATGTGCGGCGGAGGTACAGTGAAAAATCTCGACGCCCTCAACGACGTACCCCTATGGATTGTCCACGGCACGGCAGACCGCGCCGTCTCCATCAACGAGAGCGACAAGGTTGTATCAGCTATGAAACGTGCCGACTCGTCGACCCCCCGCCTGGTCTACAACCGCGTGCCGGGCATGAACCACGGTCAGCCGGCCCGCCTCTTCTACCTCCAGGAGAGCTATGACTGGCTCTTCAGCCACACCCTCAAGGACTCTGAGCGCTCTGTCAGCGAGACTTTCGACCTCCAGGGCGGCATCCTCCGCACAGCCTACAGCGACCTGAAACGCAGCGGTCGCAGCCATCGCTCATCAGTGTCGGCCGCGCGCAAATCGTCGAAATCGAAAGCCTCGGCCTCAGCCAAGAAGAAATCCTCGCGCAAAAAACGCCGCAGCTGATTGCTGCGGCTATCCCCTCTGTAACAAGTGGCTTACCGGCTCTTTAAAATAAAACACCAGGTGCTTGTGCCTCGATAGAGACATGATTTAGAAAGCACGCAATATCTCTTCAAGAGATTTGTCTGATTCCAGCTCCATGCGACGTCTTAGCCGCTGTCTATTTTTCTTGACCGAATCGGGCTGTATGGAAAGCATTCTCGAGATGACTTTAGTCGACAATCCCATTTTTAAATAAGTTGCCATTTTTAAATCTCCTTCAGACAATAAAGGGTAACGTTCTTTCAAGCGTAAGGCGAAGGAAGGATGTATGGTCTCGAAAATCTCTTTGAATTCCAGCCACTCCTGATTGACATTGCTGTGAAGTTTTATGTTCCGGGATAGCTCGTTATAGGTACTCTCGTCAAGTTTACCATCTGTTTTCAGGTCAAAGATTTTTGACATCAGTGATTCAAGCAGTTTGTTATTCTCAATCATAGCAAGGCGAGTGGCCGTTTCTCCGCGTTGAGATCGTTCAAGATCGAGACGCGATTGCATTAGGGCTATTTTTGACTGTTGGGTTCGGCGTAAAAGAATGAATGCACAAGCTAATATCAATATTATCGATGAGGAGATAATGATAACCAGCAACAACTGGTCATCATGACGTTTCTCCTCTGCACGCAGTTCAATCTCATTGATTCTGGTGTTGTTTTCAATTGCCGCAACTTTTGACGGAGTGCTTTTTTCGAGTACCAGTCGTTGGGCTTCTGACAGGAGGCGGCAATAGAGATATGCTGAATCAGGTTTCCCGACCGAGGAATAGTAGTCATGTGCAAGTTCATAGACCGGTAATCTTAATTCAGCCATTTTTTCAGGAGTGTAATTATTGATTATTCTGTTGATATAACGGGCACATTCAGGCAAATCATCATTTTCCAAAGCATCACGTCCTAAAAGAATTTCATATTTAAGACATAGAGTTTTGCCACGCCCTCTAACAAATTCTTCTTCATAACCGGCTTCAAGGTACTTTATATCATGGGTGACATTATAAATAACAAGTCGGAGATTGTTATAGAACGATGTGTCCTGACGTGCAATGGGATCTCCCAGTAGACGGAGCGAGAGGTCTCGGGCTTGCTTGGTAAGGCCTCTTACGTTATACATATTGGCCATGTTCAGCGAGGTCTTCAAGTGATATATGGATATGCCCAGACGCCGGTAGATTTCATCCGCTTTCATATAGTTGAGCAACGCTTTATTCTCATCACGCACGTCATACAAGATATGTCCCATGTCAAGCAGCAGTGAAGCTCTCATAAAATCATCGTTAGTTGAATCTATGAAACGTTCAAAGCGTTTTAATTCAGCATATCGTTCTGAAATATCCAGAGTATCATTGCGAAGAATACACAAAATTCCAATTCGCATCGCGTCATACGGGAAGCGTGTTGAATCGCATAATTCACGGGCTTTGTTGAGATAAACATGACTATTGTTACCTGTCCGATTTGCAATACGACCCATCCAATAATAATACCTGCTCAAGATCTGCTGTCCATCGCTGCAATCATGTGAGGATTTCTTAAGCCTCTCCAACAGCCAAGACATAGTATCGACAGGAACCATATCGATATAACCTTTTTCGAGTTTTACTATAAGTGAATCGGAATCGGCAGAAATTCCTGGCCAACGAAAGGTCGGATCAATCAAATTGTCCTCTCCCCGGCATGAAATGATTAGGAACAATCCCAGGAGTAGAATATAATTACTGAATCTCATGCTGCAAATATACAGATATTTTATAGTCAGTACCCCCATGAATATGGTGATTAATAGTGCTGTACCCTCATAGTACCCCTATTCCGATTTTGTGCGTTTCTAAGGCAATCCTATTTTTGCACTGTTGCAACATCTTTCAATCCATTAATCAAACTTTCAAAAATGAAAAGAACATTTCTCTATTTATTCATAGCTTTGACAACTGTTCAGACTATGAATAGCTCGGATATTAAGACAAAGTTCACAACGGTTCCCGATGTTATACTCGTACAAAAGAAACCGGATAAACAATTCATTGTCACCCTACCGACAGAAACTCCCCCTAAAACTGAGCCTGACGGAAAAGAAACATTTCCGTTGACCATAATAACGAAACCAGAACCTGACGGCTCTATCATTTTGCCATATTCTATAATAGTATATGATGATCAAGGTTCAAATTGGAATATAGAACTTGCTGAAGTTGAAACAAAAATCGACCTTCCCAAAGGCATCTACCATGCACAAATAGGATATTATTTTGAAAATAATACAGTGATATTGTTTTATTCGGATATTGATCTATCTGAGCCGACTACAATAAGACAATCCTCGTCGGATGCGAGAGTTACAATGTTTCCACAATTTATGCTCCCAGATGGCTCAAAAGCCGAACTTCCACAGCATAATGCTGAAGGGAATATCACCAACCGTCCTAATATAGAATATCTTCTCGCAGGATATTGCATTCAGTTCAGAGGCATATCAAAATATATACTTCTTTTCAATGGAGATTATATACAGGGTAATCCTGATAACCCTTTCAGGCTGAGTACCAATATCACCGGAGATGAAGCCGAATTCGTATGGCTATTCGAGGGTTTTGACGGAGACAACATGTATTGTACATCGATTATCGGTTCTCCCAATAAAATTAAAGATGGCTGTATAAACAATAATCCGTCTGATTACAAGAAGATAGAGGCAAATTTTGCAAAGTCTCTTTATGAGGATGAAAATGAAATGACGAATACTGAGCTTGGAATATATAGTTCAGACGCCGTAAAAAAAATGGAGCTTTCCGTATATACGGCTCCACGCGATACGTGGTTCTGCGCCGGTGACTCGGAATCAAGTAGTTATACTCTAAACCGAATCTCGAAGGTTATTGAGGATGATGGCGAACCCGAAGATTATTTTACGTTATCTACTCCTCGGATAGGATTAGAGGAAGGAAATCTGAAATTTTATGATGCTGATATGGATTTAGACTATGATATAACCTACACATCCGGAATAGACATCTGTCAGCCGATTAACCCATATTTCTCATTAAATGTCGATGAAAATCCCGTTTTCGGCTCTACGTGTAATTACATGAAAATAGGACTGTTTGACGCTTCATGGGCTCCATCACCCTTCCAATGTCCTTGGGTGGGAAATATGCGTGGTCTATATGGTGATATGTGGAGCGGCCTTCAAAGCCATGCCAACTTCATGATTCACGAAAATGGGAAAATTGTTGGAGAAGGACCTCTCTCGGATTACATCCCCTGGAATATCGTTAACGCCGAATCGTATAAAAACAAATCTTTGACATACACATTTTCGACCGGACCGCTTATTAGAGATGGAATCGAGTCAACAACGACCTGTGAAGTATATTATGACGCATCTATGGACAATCCTACACTACCGGTGTTACAACATATGACATTACGCGACAATAACGGCCTCGTAACAAACAGCTTCGACAAAAATACAGACGGAACAATCAGTCTGGCAGGAGGAGGATTTATATTACATCAGGGTGAAATAATCACTAATTCGGGTAGCAGATGGTATAAGGACTATACATATTCTCCAGTGGACATATGTGTTGAATACGCGCCCTGTGGAAGCGAGGAGTTCACAAGTTTAGAAGTTAATGAAATTCCCGAAAAATTCTTCATGCCCGGAAGCGGGGCCTACTGGGAAGGTAGTCTGTCACAGATAACGCGGCCAAGTCATACTGGTTGGTATGATCTGAGAATTACCTTTACAGATAAAGATGGTTATTATCAACGTCAGACAATAACATCAGCATTCAGAATCACGGAACTTGCAGGCATTGAATCTATAACGGATGTCTCTGACGGGAATGCAAAAGTAACTGACGTTTACAACCTACAAGGAATCCGGATTAAGGATATATCTGTCGGCTCGCCTGTCATAGAACGGTTAAGCGACGGAACAGTCCGCAAGGTGATACGCTAAAGCGCAATGATGCCCCACCCGATGGAGACAAATCCATTATTTCTCCTATAATCTAAGA
>ENA-OYXU01000281-OYXU01000281.1-human-gut-metagenome-genome-assembly--contig:-NODE-281-length-21291-cov-3.990205_pt1 | contig 21291 bp, 26 predicted proteins | sample MGYA00243243_ERZ653435 | MGnify/ENA primary metagenome ERZ653435 (study PRJEB26926, sample SAMN06165113) | human gut metagenome | biome: ENVO:00009003; feature: ENVO:2100002; material: ENVO:00002003... | reverse complement strand
GCTGCGGCACGCGGCAGGGTGAGGCAGGCACGTTGTGGAGCCGGCCTCCCGCGTGCTGGAGCGGACTCCCCGCGTGCCGGAGCCGGCCCGCGACAACGCCGACGGGCAGATCCGCCGGTTCTTGTGTCCGGCCGACCTGCCCGTATGTCGTTTCGCGGCGGTTGTTATTCGGCCGCGGGGCGTTCGATGTAGGCCACCACGTCACCCTTGTTGACGCGGGCGCCCTGCCTGGCGTTAATCTCCACGAGTTTTCCGCCGAGGGCGGCAGGTATTTCGAGTATCTGCCCGTGGTTGTTCTCGATGTAGCAGAAGAAGTCGCCTTCGGCGTATTCTTTGCCGATGAAGGGCTCGATGCTCTTGACGCACTCGGCGTCGCCGCCGATTTCCCAGAGGAGCGTTCCGCTCTCGGGCGCCACGATGGCGTCGGCCTTGGCGTGCTTGAGGGCTGCGGCCTCTTCGGGCGTCATGCCGGCGGCGCCGGCCTTGTCCTTGGCGGCCTGCAGGTCGGCCAGGAAACGTTTCTTGGCGGCTCCGCTCTTATAGTCGCGATATTGTGTCTCGTGCATGGCGAACTCGAAGAGCTCCTCGTCGTCTTCGCCGCGTTCCCAGCCGTTCTCCTCCATCTCCTTGATGAAGCGGTCAAGTTCGTCGGGATAGTAGCTCTGCGGATCGGCTTCGGTGAACTCGAATCCTTTCTCCTTGGCCAGTGCCACGATTTCGGGATCTACCTCGCCGGGCAGTTTGCCGCTCTTGCCGAGAATCATGCCCCAGATGGCGTTGTCCATCATGGTGTAGCGCGGTTTGCCCATCGACTCGGTGAGCAGGTTCATCAGGGCGATGTTCTTCACGTACTGCGAGAAGGGCGTCACGAGCGGGGGGTATCCCACGCGCGGCCATACGTAGGCCACCTCGTCGAAGAGGCGTACGAGCAGGGCGTCTTCCGAGAGAGCCTCCTTGCCGTCCTTCGCGCGGTTGGCGTTGATGGCGCTCATCACGCCGGTGAGGTCGGCCATCATCGAGCCCATCATGCCGCCCGGCAGTCCGCAGCCGAGCAGGAGCGACGACATGAGTTTGTTGCCCGGGTTCATGAAGTAGCCCAGGAAGTCGTCGATGAACTCCTGCGTGAGTTTGCGGGCCTCCATGTAGGCTTCCATGTTGATTTCGGGTACGTCGAAGCCGGCGTTCTTGAGCATGCTCTGCACCGAGATGATGTCGGGATGCACCTTGCCCCACGAGAGCGGTTCGATGGCCGTGTCGATGACATCGGCGCCGTTGCGGCACACCTCGAGGATGCTGGCCATGGAGAGGCCGGGGCCGCTGTGTCCGTGATACTGTATGATGATTTCAGGATGCTTGTCCTTGATCATCTTCGTGAGGCGGCCGAGCATGGCGGGCTGTCCGATGCCTGCCATGTCCTTGAGGCATATTTCGGGCGCGCCGGCCTCGATGAGCTGGTCGGCTATGCCGGCGTAGTATTCGGCGGTGTGTATGGGCGAGTTGGTGATGCAGAGCGTGGCCTGCGGCGTCATGCCGCCCTCGAGGGCATAGCGGATGGAGGGAATGATGTTGCGCACATCATTGAGTCCGCAGAATATGCGTGTGATGTCGACGCCCTGTGCGTGCTTCACGCGGTACATGAGGCGGCGCACGTCGGCGGGCACGGGGAACATGCGCAGTGCGTTGAGGCCGCGGTCGAGCATGTGTGTCTTTATGCCCACTTCGTTGAAGGGCTTGGTGAAGGCGCGTACGGCCTGGTTGGGGTTTTCGCCGTAGAGGAGGTTCACCTGCTCGAAGGCGCCGCCGTTGGTTTCTACGCGGGCGAAGCAGCCCATCTTGATGATTACGGGAGCGATGCGCTCCAGCTGGTCCTTGCGGGGCTGGAACTTGCCGCTGCTCTGGAACATGTCGCGGTAGACAAGGCTGAACTGTATTTTGCGTTTCGTCATACTTTATGGATATGATTGTGTGTTAAACGTTTCGGTGGCCGCATTGCGGCCGGCGGCGCACGGCGCCGCTTGTCGGAGACGCTACAAAAGTACGATTTTATTTTGGATTGCGTGCAGCGCGGCTTTCCCTTTTAGAAAGCGGGCCGGCCGCGCCGCCGTACTTTAACGTATTTAACCTTCGGCAACATTTCGGAGCCGTCCTTTTTGTAATGCAAGTAATGGATTTTCATCGCGAAGTAACACATTTTAAAATGCAAGTAGTGCATTTCAAACTCCAAGTAGTGCTTTTTCGGCTTCCATTACCTGCTTTTTCAACAAAAATACGGCCGCAACGGCCTATAAATAGAGGCAGACCGCCGCGGCCTGCCTCTCTGCTGGTGCAAATATACGAAATTTTCAGCCCGAAAGCAAGAAGTGTTAAAATCGGACAGTGCAAGGGGCTCGGGGGATAACATAGCTTTGATAGCCTCTATGGCTCTTATGGTTGTAATAGCTGTTCCGGCTATCAAGGCTATCGTAAAATTGATGGCCGCTATGCCTCCTCTTCGCCGGCGGTGTCGTCGGCCGGCGCCTCGCGCTGCTCTTCGGGCCAGTTTACGAGATACAGGCGGTCGGTGGTGCGCGTGAAGGCCGTGTAGAGCCAGCGCAGATAGGGCGCTCCTGCCATTTCGGGCGTCAGATAGCCCTGGTCCACGAACACGCGGCTCCACTGCCCGCCCTGTGCCTTGTGGCAGGTCACGGCGTAGGCGTATTTTATCTGGACGGCGTTGTAGTAGGCGTCCTCGCGCACCCGTTTCAGCCGCTCGCGCTTCGAGGGCACATCGGCGTAGTCGGCCAGCACGGACTCGTAGAGCGCCCGGTTCTGCTCCGCCGTGAGCGAGGGCGACTCCGAGGCGAGCGTGTCGAGCAGTACGCGGCAGGTCAGTTCGGCGTCGCCGTAGTCGGCGAAACGCAGGGTGGCTTCGGCGAAACGGAAGCCGTGCTGCTCGTGCACGCCGCGCACACGCACCACCTCCGCGCAGTCGCCGTTGGCGATGAAGGGCAGGGGACAGACCGCGCCCGGCTCCTCCGCCGCCATCTCGCGCTGCAGCTGCTCCGTCCAGTAGTAGTTGTTCTTCACCGCCATCACGAGGTCGCCCCGCGTGAGTTCCTCCTCACGGTCGAAGATGCGCGCGCGAATGCCCTGGTTGTAGATGTTGGCCCGCTTGTTCGAGCGCGTCACCACGATGACCTCCTGCGTGCCGTAATCGGTGTAGGCCCCCACGAGCGCCTCGATGAGTTCGCCGCCCGGCAGGAAGCGTACCTCGCCGCGGGCGTCGCCGCACACCCTCGGCAGTTCCTCGCTGCCCGCGGCCAGCAGGCGCCGCAGGCGTGTGGCCCCCGCCAGCACATCCGAGTCCTCGCTCTGGCGCACCACCTCCGTCAGTTCCATGTCCTCCGCCTCCAGACCGTAGCCCCTCAGGCAGGCCACGCTCAGGGCCGGACTCTCCTCTTCGCCCACGGGCGGCAGCTGCGCCGTGTCGCCCACCAGCAGCAGCCGGCAGCCTCCGCCGGCGTAGACGAACTGCACGAGGTCGTCGAGCAGCAGGCCCGAGCCGAACAGCCCGCCGCCGCCCCGCGCCACCATCGAGGCCTCGTCCACGATGAAGAGCGCCCCGCGCCGCGCGTTGTATCCCAGACTGAAGCGCGTGCCTTCGCCGCTGAAGGTCTGCTGGCGGTAGATGACGCGGTGTATGGTGTAGGCCGGCCGTCCGGCGTGGGCGGAAAAAACCTTGGCGGCGCGGCCCGTCGGGGCGGCGAGCTGCGTGTCGAGCTTGAGCACATCAAACAGCGCGAGGATCGCGCGGATGGACGTCGTCTTGCCTGTGCCGGGGCCACCGGTGATGGCGATGACCTGATGCTGGCAGGCGAGGCGCAGCGTCTCCTTTTGCTGGTCGGCAAAGGTCAGACCGAGCTGCGCTTCAATGCGGAAAGCTTTGATACATTGTGGAATATAATCGGAGGAAGCTTCAGCTATTCCGGCGAAAGCAGTCCGGAGTATATGCTCGGGGAGGGCGCAGGTAAGGTCACACCGCCTGAGGATCAGCAGTTTAAAACTGAGCTTAAGCTTTTTAACCGTTCATATGACTCTGCCGAGATCCACTCCGACGGAAACACGAAGGTCATGCAGGCCGAGGCCTCCCCGGCCGAATATAACGCAAGCGATCTTACGAAAGTGTTTATTTTCGCCGCGCTGTTTGCAGCGTCCGCAACCGTTGCGCTTTGGCTGCTCAGAGGGATGTTTTCCGTGCTCACCAAGTGCGAGTCTCCGTTCTGCAATGAAGTTGTGGCCAAGATGCGCGGCTTTGGCTTTTCACTTCTTCCGGTTGCCGTTTTTGCTTCTGCCGCCGAAACGATGCTGGAGAGCTTTTTCACCGCAGGAAAAAGCACCAATGTCAGCATTCAGTGGGGCATTTTGATAGCGTTTGTTGTAACCATGGCTTTGGTGGCTGTTTTCAGATACGGTGTTTGCCTGCAAAAGGAATGGAATGAGACCCTGTAAGGAGGCGGAAGAATGGGACAGATCATTTTGCGGCTGGATCGTGTCATGGCCGACAGGAAGATGAGCCTCAACGAGCTATCGGCAAGAGTCGGCGTGGCCAACGTGAATTTATCAAAAATGAAGAATGGACATATCAGCGCCATCCGCTTTTCCACCCTGGCGGCCATCTGCGATGTTCTCAACTGCCAGCCGGGAGATATATTGGAATACAAGCCTGACGAGGAGTGAAGCTCGCCGGCATATAAAAAACGGCATAGTCGTTTATGCGACTATGCCGATATTGTTTTTTGCTCAGTTCTCTTTTTCGTCCTCGCACTGCGCGTTCAGGCGTTCGACCTCGGCCTTAAGCTCTGCGTTCTGAGCCTTCAGCTCGTCGAGCTTTTTGTTCACCGGCGCAAGCTGACGCTTAAGCTCGCCGGAAACGATGCCTTTATAGAACGTATAGCGCCCCGTAAGGCTCACTGCCGACAAAACGACAGCCGCGCCGCCGGCAGCAATGCCGACCTTTTTGACATCGACCTTGCGTAAAAGGTGCATAACCGTGCGCTTGTTGAGCTTGCCGGGCTGCAAAAGCTCCAGCGGGCTTATATCCTCGGGCTGAACCTCGACCTCAACGCTGCGCTTTGCGATCTTTTTCATAAAAACCCCTCCAAAAATATCTTTGCCTGTATTATAGCACCATCTCCGCTTTTTTCAAGTCCGCATATCTTGAATATGCCGCAGCTTACAAGGTTATAGTCCCTGTGCGAGAGGCAACTTTTTATAACGGACTTGTCGTGGGTTGCTATCCAGCCGAGGCGTATTCCGGCAAGAGAGAATACCTTGGACATGCTGCTGACGGATATGCCCTTGTCGTACAGATCGACTATCGACTCGCTCCACACGTCGTCCTGCGTCAGGTGGCGGTAGACCTCGTCGCACATGACGTAAGCGCCGACGCTTTTTGCGATCTCGACTATCTGCATGAGCATATCCTTTGACATAAGTGCGCCGGTGGGGTTGTTGGGATTATTTATGCAGATCATTTTGGTTCCGGGAACGGCAAGAGCACGCAGCTCGTCAAGATCGGGCAGAAAACCGTTTTTCTCGCTCAGGTGCAGAAGCTTGAGATCGGCGCCGAAGGACTCCGGGATGGAGTAAAGCTGCTGATAGGTCGGCATGATGCTGATAACGCGGTCGCCCGGCTCAACGAGCGAGTAGAAAATGTGGTGGTTTGCGCCCGATGCGCCGTGAGTGGTGACTATCTCCTCGGGCTTGAGGGTCTTGTAAAGCTTGCAGATGCCGCTTTTAAGCTCCGACGCGCCCTCAATATAGCCGTATGTCAGGCGCTGCGAGCACATGGAGCTCAAGAATGCCTGCGTGTCAGCTCCTGTCAGCTCAAAAAGCTCATCTATGTGAGACGGAATTTACGCAGGTCTCGGCAATGTTATACTTTGCGCCTGTTTCATAGGCGTTCATCCATTCTTCGACTTCAAAAGGCTTGATCTTCATCTTTATACCTCCTAAAAAACAATAAAACGCCCGAGGCTCTTCCTTATAACGTGTTTCCACGCCGTACCTACGGAAAAGTCCCGTGCGCTTTTGATCCATCACCCGGTGGTGACGGAAGCAAATATTATGTTTGCAGGGTGAATTAAAACACAAATTTTGCGCTTTATCAAGCGCCAATGTGCATAAAAATGCATTTTGGCGATAAAAAAGCGCAAAGAACCGCAGCCTTTTGCCCCACTCGATTTTAGTGAAGAGTTAATAGTAAATAAATGATAATTAAAAAGCGCCAAGCTTCGCAGAAGCTTGACGCTTTTTTGGTGCCGGTGGCCGGACTCGAACCGGCACGACGCAAGCATCAGAGGATTTTAAGTCCGCCGTGTCTACCATTCCACCACACCGGCAAATACCTGATTATTTTAGCATTGCGCTGCAAAAATGTCAATTGTTTAGGGCACCGCGAACATCCCATGCGGCATAAAATGCAGGGAGGTGAGGCTAATTGAATGTAAACTGTTTCCTCGGCGCAAATTCCGCAGGCGGGTTTTTCTCGCTTTACGGCGGCTTTTGCAGCGGCGAGGGCGACTTTCTGCATCTGATAAAGGCAGGGCCGGGCGGCGGAAAATCGGGCTTTATGAGGCGCGTTGCGCAGGCAGCGGCCGATCACGGCTATGATACCGAGTGCGTTCTTTGCTCGGGCGACCCGGACTCGCTCGATGGGGTGTACATACCCGCTCTGCACGTCGGGTTCATGGATGCAACAGCGCCGCACGCATGCGAGCCTGCAAATTTTGCGTACAATTCAGATTATGTTAACTTAGGGTGCTTTTGCAGCCGAGCAAACGATCCGCGCATAGCGCAGATGACGGATAAATACCGCGCTATGTATAAAACGGCGTATGCCTACCTTGCCGCCGCAGGCAGCGTCGCAAATGCCGAGATTCCGGGTTTGATAAGCGAAGAAACGCGTCAAAAAGTAAGAAAACGGGCGCAGAGCGCCGCTGAGCGAGAGCTGGGCAGGGTAAATGAAGCATGTGCCGCAGCACAGGTGCGGCGCTGCTTTATGCGATGCATAAGCTGCAAGGGAGAGCTTGTGCTTGCAGACGATATTAAAAAGTTATGTAAACGAATATATCTCCTTGACGACCGCTGCGGCCTTGCCGATATTTATCTCAAGCAGCTGCACGCCGAGGCAAAAGCACGCAAAGTTGGCAGTGTCCTGTGTTTATCGCCGCTGTGCCCGGATAGATTTGATGCGCTGCTGCTGCCGGAGCGAGGAGTGGGATTTGTGTCCGCCTCGGCAATGGATATAGCAGAGCCTTATCGCCATGTGCGGCTCGATGCGCTGATACAGACCGAGACCATGCAAAAAGCACGGAGCGAGCTGAAGCGCCGCGATAAGCTCGTGCGCGAGCTTACAGGCGAGGCGGTGCACTGGCTTGCACGGGCAAAGGAGTATCACGACGAGCTTGAGCGCGCGTATAATCCGCATGTAGATTTCGACGCGCTCGACGCCTTCACCGATGAGACTATAAAAAAGCTTTTTGCATAGTAAAACGGCTGAGGCGTTTGCCTCAGCCGAAACTGTTCTGTTTAGCAGCACATGCCGCCCCACGGGGTCAGGCACGAGCAGCACAGATACGAGGTGCAGCAGTCGTCGCAGATGCAGCAGGAACTGTTGTAGTTTCCGCTGTAATCCTGATAATACTGGCCGTTATTTTGCAGCCTGTTGAGAAGCTGGCGATAGTTCGGGTTATCCGGATCGATCTCGACGGCGCGCTTTGCGTCCTCAAGGGCGTTTATCTTGTTGCCGAGATACATATTGGCAACGGCGCTCAGATAGTACCAGCGCCCGTCACGCTCGGAAAGCGGAACCTGCGAGAGCGCGGTGAGAGCTTCGTTGTATCTGCCGTTGCGTATGTAATTGACAGCCGCGCGGCACTCTGCGCGCTCCTGCGGCTGCTCATACGCGCCGTAGCCGCCGAAACCACCGAATCCGCCATAGCCGCCGCCGTAACCGCTGCCGTATCCTCCGCCATAGCCGCCGGAGGGGCCGGTCTGACCGTTTTTGATCTGGTCGTATGCGGCGTTTATCTCGTTCATCTTCGCCGCCGCGGCTGCATCGCCGGGGTTGCGGTCCGGATGATATTTCTTCGCAAGCTCTCTGTAAGCTTTTTTTATTTCCTCGTCCGTTGCATTTCTTGAAACGCCGAGGACTTCATAGGGGTCCCGTGCCATTCGGTACTGCTCCTTACTTAGTGCTTATTCCGTAGTGTTGATTGAATTTTATCCACACGCCGCTGCACAGTATATTTTTTATTATGTCCGCATCCTGAATTATCGGCAGCCGCTCAAAGCTTCTCACGCAGTCGGCAAGCAGAAGCTCGAGTATCGCCTTGAAGCGCTCCTGCTCGTCAAGCCTGCCGTACAGGTAAACGAAGGGGTTGTACTTATATGCTCTTTTGTCGCCTTTTAAATCAATGCAGGCGTCCATGACATAAACAAATTGTCCGAGCGCCATGCCGAAAGCGCGCAGATCGCTTTTCCAGTGATCCTCGCGCATGACGAAAAGCTCCGCCATAAGCCGGCCGAACGCTGCGGCCGCGGCGTCGGTCGAGCTGTCTCTGCGATCCTCGATCTTCTTAAGCTCTTCCATCGACTGCTTTATGACAGCGCACTGGCGCGGATATTCGACGCATACCTTTTCGTATGACTGCTTGAGCACTCCTGCCGAGGCAAGCGCCGCGGCGTTTAGCTCATCGTGCCAATCGTCAAGGCAGTTGAGGTATGCCAGCGCAACATTCATGTCGGCGGCATAGTCGCTGATCTCCGACTGCAAAAACGCGCGCTTGCCGAGCGGATGCGCAGGGCAGGGAGCCTCGCCGCTCAGGTCAAACGGCTCATACAGACCGCTGAGCACCATGACCAGAAACGTCATGTCGTAGGTCAGCGTAAAGCGCGCAAACGAGCCGTGACGCTCGCTCAGACTGCGGCACAGGCCGCAGTAGTAGGCTTTATATCGCTTTCGCTGTTGTTCATTGAGCCCGGCAAGATCCGCCGTTACAAAGCCGAACATATCAGGTCTTGCCCGTGAACGAGTTGCCGCATTTCTTGCAGACGATGTTTATTTTCCCCTTGTGACGGGGAACTCTGAGCGTCGTGCGGCAAGCGGGGCATGTGAAGAACTTATAGTCCTTGCGCTGCGTCCAGCGGACCTTGATCATCTCGAACTTTCCGCTAACGCTCATGCGCAGCCGAAGATAGCGCGTATTTTCGGCGCTGCGCTTATAAAGATTTCTCGACAGCATACGCGCGTAGACAAGTATGAGCAGGATGAACGCGATAAGCCAAATGGGTCTTGAAAACCGTGTTCCGTTGAACACCACAGCCACGATCATGAGCACAAGGCTCAATATCGACAGGAATCTGTTGAGCTGGTCTATTCCGCATCGTCCTGCCATAAAGCGCGCAAATTTTTCTCTCATGGAAAAGTCACCTGATTGATAATATTTCAATAATACATATTATCACAGCAAATGCCCGAATATATAAATTAATTGTTAATTCGTCAGCCTTTGACGTAGCTCCAGCTGTATTCAATGACCGTGCTCTGCTCGCCGTCACCCTGAGTGCGCGTGCATTTGACTATATTGCCCGGTTCGTCGTATTCATATTCGTTCTTCGTGATGCTTATTGTATCGCCGTCGGGGCCGTAAATGCTGACGGAAAGCTCGTTTCCGTGCTCGTCATAGCTGTATTCGGTGCGGCTTTCAATGCCGTCGCTGCCGCTTACCTCGCGCGAGGCGAGAAGTCCGGTTTCGTCATAGGTGCAGGTCTCCGAAGTCTCGCTGTCCTCGAGCATATCGCGGCGCACAAGCTTTGTGAGCCTGCCGGCCTCATCGTATTCATAAGCAATTTCGCTTATGAGCTCCGAGCCTTCATAGTATTTTTCATTGACAAGATCGCTGCCCTCGTAGGCATAGGTCGTGACCGATGCGGCCGTGTCGCCGATCATGCTCGTTTCTTTCATCTTAAGGCCTGTGTCGTTGTACTCAAACAAAACGCGGTACTCCTCGGAGTATTCCTCCGGGCCGTCTGCGATATAGTTTATCATTGTCTCCGGCAGCCCGTCAGCGTTGAGAACGTATTCCTTGTATCCTACCGGCGCGTCGTTTATGCCGAGGGTCGTTTCCTTTACAAGACGGCCGGCAGCGTCGTACTCGTACTTGACAGTGCTGAATTTAAGACCGTTTTCGTTGTACCATACCTCCTGCGAGAGAAGTCCCTCGCTTTTTTCGTATACGGAAAGATCCTGCGTGGATGAAGGCTGCGCCTCGGTCGGCTGAGTCGTGCTCTCGCCGCTTTTTGTGCAGGCGCAAAGGCAAAGCGCAAGAATAAGCGCCGCTATTATGCCAAATGTTCGTTTCATGCTGCTTTTAAGTCCTTTCGAAAGGATGTTTTTTGAGATTATATCACGAAACGCGCGAAATATAAAGTGCTTTTAAAAACAGTGGAAATGCAAGGGCGTAAGTGCTATTGGAACTGCAAAAGCTTTGGAGATGGGAGAGATCGAAGGAGCCATGAGCGGCTTGTCGATCGCTGTGTCGGGAGTGTTCACCGTTATCGGCGCAAGCGTTTTTGCGCAGTTTATATAAAAATATCGAGGCTTCGAAAGAAACCCCGATATTTTTCAGTCGTCCATGTCCTTTTCAAGTATTGCGCCGGAATACGCCTCGATCTCGTACTCATACTCGATCGCAATGGTGCGGAATGTGACCTTATAGCACCACACGCCGTCATCAAGCTTGATCCTTGCTTTGAGCCGTGAGACCTGGTTTGCCGCAAGCCCTGCGTCATTAAGGGCTATCTGCTGCGCGCGCTCCTCGCCTATTAGAAGATCATCGTCGCGCGTCTGGAAAATGAGATATATAACTCCGCCGGCGATAAGCGCCGCAATAAGTACGCAGATTATAAGGATCTTTACACTCTTTTTCATGTCGTTCTCCGTTAAAATATGATAAACGATTATAGCATTTTTCCTGCCGTTTAGCAATATGCCTGTTTTTTTGAGTTTTTGTCCGAAAAGCGAATTTTTTCGGTTGACAAGCCGGGGTAATTCCACTATAATATTCAAGCGACTGTGGAGAGGTGCACTATGCTGCTTGATTTGAGACAGATAATTGAAGTTCCCGGAAAGAGTGTTCCGTTCAAGTGCGAGCTGAACACGGAGGGATTGGAATTTGACTCGATCAAAGAGTATAAGACCCCGCCCACGGCAGAAGGCAGAGTGTTTAATGAGGCAGGTATCCTGACACTCGAGGGTACCCTGACAGCCGAAATGACTTGCGTCTGCGACAGATGTGGTAAACTGTTTGACAGCAGCAAGGTGATGGACCTCCACGCCTTCATATCCGACAGAGAGTCTGAAGATCCCGAGGTCTTTGTTCTCGACGGGGACAATCTTGATCTCGATGAAACGCTCTCGACCCTTTTCGTCCTTGACATGGAAACGAAGTTTCTGTGCTCGGAGGATTGTAAAGGCCTTTGCTCCCGGTGCGGAGCCGATCTAAACCTTGGCCCCTGCGCGTGCGGGAAAGAAGTCGATCCAAGACTTGCTGTTTTGCAGCAACTGTTGGATAGTGATCAATAATATTTACGCTGACATGCAGCTATTATTCAGGAGGTGTCACCATGGCAGTCCCTAAGGGAAAAGTATCAAGACAGAGACGTGATAAGAGACGTTCGTCTCACTGGAAGCTCGAGGCTCCCGGCATCGTAAAGTGCCCCAACTGCGGCGAGTTCAAAATGCCCCACCGTGCGTGCAAGGCATGCGGTATGTACAACGGCCGCAAGGTTCTCACCGTTGATGAGAAGTAATTAAAATGCTAAGCTCAAGGAGGAATGGGTACAGGTACCCCTTCCTCCTTTTGCTTATTAAAGTGTATGAAAAACGACGTTATTTCAAAAATCGATAACGACAGTCCTTTGCTGCACAAGGCGCATATAGGCGATGAGATAGTCAGCATAAACGGAAACGTGATCCACGATGTTCTCGACTATAAATACTTCTCCTATGAGCCGGTGCTGCATATAAAGCTTCGCCGCAAGGACGGAACAGAGCATATCGTGCGTGTCGAAAAGCCCGAGGGGCGTGACCTCGGCCTTGAGTTTGCCGAGTATCTGATGGATAATCCCCGAAGCTGCGCCAACAACTGCGTTTTCTGCTTCATCGACCAGCTTCCGAAGGGCATGCGCAAGACGATGTACTTCAAGGACGATGACGCGCGCCTGAGCTTTTTGCTGGGAAACTATATTACGCTCACCAATCTGTCCGAGCGCGAGATTCAGCGCATAATCGACCTGCACATAAGCCCTGTGAACATCTCCGTTCACGCGACCGATCCCGAGCTTAGGGTGAAGCTCCTGCGCAATAAAAACGCGGGCAAATGCGTTGATATAATGCGCCGCTTTGCCGGCGGCGGAATCGTCATGAACTGCCAGATCGTCTGCTGTCCCGGACTTAACGACGGCAAGGCGCTTATGCAGACCATGCAGGATCTTGCGGCCATGCATCCTGCGGTGCACAGCGTGTCGATCGTCCCGGTCGGACTTACGAAATACCGCGAGGGTCTGTATCCGCTCAAGTCGTTTACGCCCGAGCACTCGGGAGAGACGATAGATATGGTCACGGCATTCGGCGACGAGTGCGTAAAAAAATACGGCACGAGGATATTTTTCTGCTCGGACGAAATGTATATCTGCGCGCAGCGAGAGCTGCCGGACGACGATTTCTACGAGGAGCACACGCAGCTTGAAAACGGCGTCGGAATGATACGCCTGCTCGAGCGCGAGTTCCGCGGCGCGCTCAGCCTTTCGGAAAAGCCGGACGGAGTGCCGTTTTCCATAGCCTGCGGAGTGTCGGTAGCGCCGTATTTTGAAAAACTTATTTGTATTGCAGCGGAAAAGTATGATAATATAAATGGTAAGGTCTACGCCGTTCAAAATGACTTTTTCGGCCACGGAGTAAACGTTTCCGGCCTCATAACGGGGCAGGATCTCATTGCTCAGCTGCGCGGAAAAGACTTGGGCGAGCGCCTTTTCGTTTCGCAGAATATGCTGCGCCGCGACGAGCTTGATTTTCTCGACGATATTACGCTCGAGCAGGCCATAGATGCCCTCGGCGTTAAAATATACCCGATAGAATCGGACGGATTTGCCCTCTGGGATGCCATAAGCGGCGATAACCTGCCCGAGGTCAAAATACCCGTCCGCTCGCCCGAGCGGCAGCAGTACTATAAATATAATCAGAACTAATCAGAACGGAGGTTATCTTTATGTCAAAGCCTCTCATAGCCATAGTCGGCAGACCCAATGTGGGAAAGAGCATGCTTTTCAATAAGCTTTGCGGACGCAGACTGTCCATCGTCGAGGATACGCCCGGCGTTACACGCGACAGACTGTATGCCGAGTGCGAATGGCTCGGAAGAAAATTCAACATCGTTGACACCGGCGGCATTGAGCCGACAACGGATAACGAAATCCTCATGTTCATGCGCGAGCAGGCAAACATTGCGATAAACTCGGCGGATGTCATTGTGCTTGTCACCGATGTGCGCACGGGCGTGACGGCGGCGGACAAGGACGTTGCCAACATGCTGCTGCGCTCGAAAAAGCCGACGGTGCTTGCGGTCAACAAAATGGACTCGACCGGCAGAACGGATCCTGCCATATACGAGTTTTACGAGCTTGGCCTCGGAGATCCCATTGCGGTCTCGGCCGTTCACGGCCACGGCACGGGCGATCTGCTTGACGAATGCATGAAGTACTTTCCGCCCGAGGAAGAGGACGAGGAGGAAGATGACCGGATAAAGGTTGCCGTCATCGGCAAGCCGAACGTCGGCAAATCCTCGCTCGTTAACCATATCCTCGGCGAGCAGCGCGTCATAGTCAGCAACGTTGCCGGCACGACGCGCGACGCGGTGGACTCGGAGATAGATAATAAGTACGGCAAATATGTTTTTATCGACACTGCCGGCATTCGCCGCAAGAGCAGGGTAGACGAGCGGGTCGAGAAATTCTCCGTTATGCGCGCACAGATGGCAATCGAGCGTGCGGATGTGTGCATAATCATGATAGACGCGCGCGAGGGCGTGACCGAGCAGGACACTAAAATTGCCGGTCTTGCGCATGAATCGGGCAAGGCCAGCATAATTGTCGTCAACAAGTGGGATCTTGTCGAGAAAGAGACCGGCACGATGGAGAAGATGCGCAAGGAGGTCATGCGTGATCTAAGCTTCATGAGCTATGCGCCTGTGCTGTTTATCTCGGCAAAAACCGGCCAGCGCACCGACAGGATATTTGAGCTGGTCAATTTCGTAAACGATCAGAGCAACATGCGCATAACTACAGGTATGCTCAACGACGTTCTTGCCGATGCTCAGGCGCGCGTCCAGCCGCCCACGGATAAGGGCAGAAGGCTCAAGATATATTACATGACGCAGACCGGAATCAAGCCGCCCAATTTCGTCATTTTCTGCAACAGCCGTGAGCTGTTCCATTTCTCGTACCAGCGCTATATAGAAAATCAGATACGCGCGGTGTTTGGACTTGAGGGCACGCCTATACGCATGGTCATACGCCAGAAGGGGGATAAGCAATGACTCCCTTACTGCTTGCAGTTACTGCAATAATCGCTTATTCCTTCGGCAGCCTCAGCACACCGATCCTGTCCTCGCATATTTATTTTCACGAGAATGTTCTCAATTACAGTCGCGATAACGCCGGAATAACGCGTTTCTTGAAGCGCCATGGAGGGAAAGGCGTCGGCGTCATTGTGCTCATCGAGGCGATAAAGGTCATTGTTCCGGTGCTGCTGGGCAGCCTGCTCATGCTCATCGTTGACCAGTCGAAAATCGGCAGCGCGTTTGCGCTGTTCTGCGTTGTCCTCGGCACGAATTTTCCGATACTTTATCGCTTCCACGGTGAGCACAGTCTGCTCGCCGTCGCGGTCGGAACATTCTTCGTCAGCGGCGAGGTCGCCTTTGCCGGCATAATCGTGTTTGTCGTTGTGTATATATTCTCGCGATACATATCGCTGTCTGCGCTTGGTGCGATGCTTGTCATGTGCCTTGTTGCGATCATGAGCGTTGACGATACGATCGTCAGAAACATATATCTGCTCACCGGGCTTTTGGTTTTCGTCGAGTATCGCCGAAGTATTCCGCGCCTTATAAAGGGCAAGGAGAAAAAGTTCCGCTATAAAGAGGATGTGACGTATATGTTCGATGACGATTACGGCAGCGGGCAAAATTAATTTGAATTTTCAGTTGACAATATGCTCTCGGTCTGTTAAAATAACCAATGCGTCTGGGGGTATAGCTCAGCTGGGAGAGCGCTTGAATGGCATTCAAGAGGTCAGCGGTTCGATCCCGCTTATCTCCACCAAAAAACACCGCAACTTGTGTTGCGGTGTTTTTTTATCCCGACGCTCGTCAGCTTTAATCTTAAAAACAGTGCAAAATTCAATGCAAGCCCCGACAGAAGTCTGTCGGGGCTTTTTGCATATTAAGCGGTAAATTTATTACGGCCGGGGACTGCTCTGTCTCCGGCCGCTTTGAAGGGGGGTGTAGAATATGCTCGTTAGCTGATGGAAATAGGAAGGAAGGGAGAATTACTTAAACGACATGTATAGTTACTGAACAACTTGGATGGCATTTGTAATAGGGCATAACGAACATACTTTAATGAGAGTCTTGCTGCGCAGCACCTGCAGCTGCGCGCATTATTATCCCACGCGACATATTATAGCACGCTTTTCGCTAATGTCAATACAAAAACGAGAAAAATATTTTTACAAAATGTTGGTTGTGTCATAAATATATCAAGCTTTTTAAGTATATCTCTATTATACTCATTTTTCGTGCCTGTTGCAAATTTTTTTGTAAAAGAGCAGTCCAACGAGGCTTATTACAAGCGTTATGGCAAAAACAGCGGCGGCAAACCAGTAGTTTGACGTGCCGAGCGCGTCGCCGCCGACGGTGGAGGTCACGATCGACGGAAGTCTGCCGAGCGAGCATATCAGCAGCCACAATGAAAGACGGATATCGGTGAGCCCGGCAAAATAGCACAGCAGATCCTTTGGTGTTCCGGGTATCATAAATATGATAAAAAATATGAAGTCGCGCTTAGGGGTGGTCTTCAAAAACTTTATGCGGCGCAGCTTTTCCTCTGAAAAGAAAACCTCGACGAGCGGAACACCGAAATATCTGACGAGCAGAAAGACCGTGATACTGCCGAGGGTGGATGCCGCTATGCACAAAAGTGAGCCTTCAACGGCACCGAAGGCGTAGCCTGCGGCGATCTCGAACGGCTCGCCGGGCAAAACGGCGATCACGACCTGAAGAATGACCATGCCCATGTAGGCAAAGCGGCTCCATATGCCGTTATTGTCCACCCATTGACGGAATTTTTCAGGCTCCGATGCAAATCTGACAAGCGGAACGCCCGCAAGCCATATTATCAGTGCTATTGCGATAACGGCGATGGCTATCGCCGCTATGCCGACGTATTTTTGCTGCTTCTTGCTGAGATGTTTTCTGTCCATTGTTCAAAAACGAATAAGCCCGGCCGGGCCTTCATATATTAAAAGCGGTGATGAATGTGAAGATCAAATGGAAAAAGCTTGCCGTGAGCCTTGCCGCGCCGCTTGCCGTTGGCGGACTGTCCGCCCTTATTACAAAAGATAATATGCTGATGTTCGAGGTGATCGAAAAGCCGCCGCTTGCGCCGCCGGGGTGGCTGTTCCCGGTCGCGTGGACGATACTTTATATCCTCATGGGACTTGCGTCATACAGAGTGTGGACATCCGACGCCCGAAAGGCTCAGAAGCAAACGGCCGGCGTTTACTACGCCCTGTCGCTCGTTTTCAATTTCGGCTGGCCGATAATATTTTTCAATGCGGAAAAATATCTGGCGGCGTTTATCTGGCTGTGCCTGATGTGGATATTCACGCTTCTGGCGACTGTCCGGTTTTGGAAGACGGACAATGCGGCCGGATGGCTGATGCTGCCGTATCTCCTGTGGACGACTTTCGCCGGATATCTGAACATGGGAATTTACTTGCTTAACTGACGTGCTTTCTCAACGCGCTCGCGCAGAGCCTCGATGAAGATCGCGGCGTCAAGGCTGTACGCCATGCCGTCGAAGCCGCGGTCAAAGCCGGCGGCGATCCCTTCGACGGTTCCGGTGAAGAAAATGCACTTCTTGCCTGCCTTGCGGCAGGCTTTTATTATGCGGTCGATCGCAGCCTGAAAAACGGGGTTTGAAAAATCGCCCGGCATTTCCATGGAAATAGACAGGTCGAACGGGCCGACGAATATGCCGTCAACTCCGTCGAGTGCGGCGATCTCCTCGATGGATTCGAGCGCGCCGACGGTCTCGCACTGGGGGATTATGAGCGTTTCGGCGTTAAAATGTGCCATCGTGTCAGGCACGCTGCCAAGGCCGTCAAAGCCCCAGCCGTCCTTGCGCGAGGGGCAGAAGCCGCGCTGGCCGATAGGATAGTATCTGGCATAGGATATTATGTCCTTGACCTGCTGCACGCTATGCACGTTCGGAATGATAAGACCCTGTGCACCGACATCGAGAAGCTTGAGTATCGCCGGGCGGCTTATCTCACGCACACGGCACAGCGGCGTTACGCCTGCGTTTTCCGCGGCTCTTATGAGCCTCGCGCTGGTTTCGGCCTCAATTGGGGAGTGCTCATTGTCGATGATAACAAAGTCTATTCCGGTGCGCCCGGTGCATTCCATGAGATATTCGCTTGCGGTGTCGAAAAATATGCCGATCGGCTGCTGGCCGTTTTCGAGCTTTTGCTTTAAAGTGTTGTGCAAAAATATCATCCTTTTCAATAAACTGATGCCATTATACAAACATTTTACACGATTTCAAGTTGTAAATTGTTAATTTAAATGATATCATCTAAATATAAAACGAATTATACTAGAGGTCATACATATGAGTGAGTTTTCGAGAGAGTATCTTGAGCTGCTGGCGGAAAAATATCCCGACGAGGCGGCCGTTTGCTCGGAGATAATTAATCTGCGCGCGATACTTGCCCTGCCCATGGGCACCGAGCATTTTATCAGCGATCTGCACGGTGAATACGCCGCCGTGCGGCATATACTCAACAACTGCTCCGGCGTTATATTGGAAAAGGTCTTGCGCCTTTTCGAGGCCGAGATAGGGGAGGAGCGCTGCCGAAGCCTGTGCACGCTCATTTACTATCCGCACGAAAAGCTCAGCGCGATGCGCGACGCCGGCGAGTATACGCATGATAGGCTCAAAAGCGCGCTTACCATGCTGCGCACTCTTGCCGAAACGCTTTCAAGCAAATACACACGCAGCTATGTGCGCAAGCAGATGCCGCCCAAATGGAGCTTTGTGCTCGATGAGCTTCTGCATATGCAGCGTGATGAGTATTCAAACCAGGTGCGCTATCACGACGCGATTCTGGAGTCTATCATATCCACCGGCGCTGCCGACGACGTTATCACCGCGCTTTCGGATATCATTAAGCGTCTTGCCGTCGATAAGCTGCACATAGTCGGCGATATTTTCGACCGAGGCCCCGAGCCTGCGCGGCTGCTCGATGCGCTCATGGAGCATCCGAATATCGACATTCAGTGGGGCAACCACGATATTCTGTGGCTTGGCGCCGCGTCGGGAAGCCCGGCATGTATATTCACGGTGCTGAGAATATCGCTCGACTACGGCAACGCAAACCTGCTCGAGCGTCGCTACGGAATATCGCTCCAGCCGCTTTATGACTTCACGCGCAAATACTACGGTGAGGCAACGAAGAAAAACGTCAGTATCGCGTTGAACACCATCGGCTTCAAGCTTGAAGGCAGGGTCATCCTTCGCCACCCCGGCTACGGAATGAACTCTCGCCTGATGCTCAACCGCTGCGATTTTGAAAACAACACGGTCATACTCGATGATGGAGTGTATCCCCTTAACACGGATAAGTGGCCGACTATTGACAGAAACGATCCGTACAGCCTGAACGATGATGAGTTTGATCTGGTAAACGAGTACATAAACCTTTTCCGCGACAGTCAGTCGCTGCACCGGCATATGGATTTTATCTACCGCGTCGGCAGCACATATCTGTGCTGCAACGGAAATCTCCTGTATCACGGCTGCATACCGATGACCGATGACGGCGAATTTGCGCGCGTGCGCCACGGCGGCGTGTGGTACTCCGGCAAGAGCCTCATGGACTATTCGGACATGGTCGTGAAAAATGCCTGGGCAAAGCACGATGAGTCGGCGCTGGACATGATGTGGTACCTCTGGTGCGGCAACGACAGTCCGTTCTCCGGTCGCGTGTTCCACACCTTTGAGCGCGGCGTTGTCGATGACGAGAGCACATGGGCAGAGCCGAAAAACCCCTATTTCAGCTTTTGGGAGGATGAGAAGGTCGTTGGCATGATCCTGTCCGAGTTCGGCCTTGATCCGGAAAACGGACATATCATAAACGGCCATACCCCCGTCAAAGCAAAGAAGGGCGAAAGCCCCGTAAAGGCCGGCGGGAAGCTGTTTATCATCGACGGCGGCTTCTGCGAGGCCTATCAGAAAACGACCGGCATCGCAGGCTATACGCTCGTTTTCAATTCCCACGGTCTGAAGATAAAGGCGCACAAGCCCTTTGAGGGCGTTGCTGCGGCAATAGACGATAACGCGGATATCGAGTCCGAGGCCGTGCAGGTCGAGCGTTTTGAGCGCCGCCGCTATATTGACGACTGCGACAGCGGCGCGCAGCTTCGCCGCAGGATACAGGCGCTTGAAAGCCTGCTTGCGGCCTACCGCTCGGGCGAGATACAGGAGAAAGAATAATGTTCACCGTAAATCTGTACTGAACCGGCAAAAACGGCGCGGCACGCCGCTTTGCCGAGGAAATGGAAAGCAGCGGCACCGCCTCCGCGATACGCGGCAAGCCGGGCAATGCAAGGTACGAATACTTTCTGCCGCTCAATGATGCGGAGACCATCTTGCTTATCGACAGCTGGACAGATCAGGCGGCGCTTGACGCTCACCATGCTTCGCCCGAGATGCAGACGATAATGCGCCTTCGCAAAAAATACGGTCTGACAGTCAAAGCCGAGCGCTTTACGTCCGAGAGTGTACCCGAGCGCGACAAAGAGTTTTTGAAATAAGAAAAGGCGTGACCGATTTGGCCACGCCTTAAAGCTATCGTTTTTTATACAGAATGAGCTCCGGATCCGCACCGTCTTGCTTGTAGGTGCAAACGAGCAGAAAATCGACATTCGCGATGATACCGAAGCAGGTTTCCTTATCGAGTTTGCTTTCAAGCTGATTGCCGAGATATGTTTTGCCGTCGTCCAGGAATTTTGCGTGCTGCCCGTTCGGGAGCGTATACTCAAGATTAACGTATTTCCCAACGAGCGCGTTTAATCTCTGCACCTCCGGCATTCCGGCAATGTCAAGCGCGTTGAACTCGGCTATAAGCTGCTTTTTAAATTCCTCGAACTGCCCGTTGTCGCCGAGACTTTCGTGGTTTTTCCAGTAATCGAGCGTCGGCAGCAGCTGTTGCATGTATGAGCGCGCCTGCTCCTCGGTGAAGTCTTTGCCGGACATATTTTTCACGCAGACGTCGATAAGCTCGTCCATGTCGCTGTAGGTGTAGGTCCCGTCGGCGTAGCACCATTTGCAGTAGCTTTCGTTAATCGAGCCGTCATTGTCTCGCCCGATGATCGAGTCATCCTCAAGCGGCATGCCGCAGCGCTGGCAGATAAGCTGCCGCGGCGAGCCGAGGAGTGTGTTGATCGAAACGTCAAAGAACCTGGAGAGCAGCTTGAGCGTTTCCGTGTTCGGAACGGTCTCGCCGTTTTCCCAGCGCGAAACGGCCTGCCTTGTGACAAATACTTTTTCAGCAAGCTCATCCTGCGACATTCCGTTTTTCGTGCGCAGCTCGTATATTATCTTTTTCGTGTCCATATGATCGCCTCCCAGTGCCTTGAGTATAACCGATGAATATCTGCGGCGCAAGCAACCGCCGGTTGCCTTATAGAAAAAACAGCCTCGGCACCCTGCCAAGGCTGTTTTTGTTATTCATCAAGCTTGAGTACTGCAAGGAAGGCCTCGGTCGGGATCTGAACGGTTCCGAGCTGGCGCATTTTCTTTTTGCCTTCCTTCTGCTTTTCGAGCAGCTTTTTCTTTCGGGTGATGTCGCCGCCGTAGCACTTGGCGAGAACGTCCTTGCGCATCGCCTTTACGGCTGTCTCTTATACA
>ENA-OYXU01000276-OYXU01000276.1-human-gut-metagenome-genome-assembly--contig:-NODE-276-length-21465-cov-9.718730_pt1 | contig 21465 bp, 22 predicted proteins | sample MGYA00243243_ERZ653435 | MGnify/ENA primary metagenome ERZ653435 (study PRJEB26926, sample SAMN06165113) | human gut metagenome | biome: ENVO:00009003; feature: ENVO:2100002; material: ENVO:00002003... | reverse complement strand
AGAAGAAGTTCTCGTCGTCGCGCTTAGCCTCGCCTTCCTCTGTCTGGTACTCCTCGCGGAAGTGACCGCCGCAGCTCTCGTTGCGCGAGAGGGCGTCGAATGCCACAAGCTGACCCATTGTGAAGAAGTCGCGCAGGTGTACAGCCTTGTCGAGCTCCACGTTCAGACCCTTTTTTGTTCCAGGGATGAAGAGGTTGCTCTCGAACTCCTTCTCCAGAGCCTTCATCTTTGCAAGACCAGTCTTCAAGCCCTCGGCTGTACGTCCCATACCAACATACTCCCACATGATGTGACCCAGCTCCTTGTGGATAGAGTCTACAGAGCGCTTGCCCTTGATGTTCATGAGGTCGTCGATCTGCTTTGCAACAGACTTCTCTGCCTCAACAAACTCAGGCATGTCGGTAGACAGGCGCGGCCAGATAGCCTGGTCGGCAAGGTAGTTCTGGATGGTGTATGGCAGCACGAAGTAACCGTCGGCAAGTCCCTGCATGAGGGCAGATGCGCCGAGACGGTTGGCACCGTGGTCAGAGAAGTTACACTCGCCGATGGCGAACAGACCCGGGATAGAGGTCTGCAGCTCGTAGTCTACCCAAACACCGCCCATTGTGTAGTGGATGGCAGGATAGATCATCATCGGGTTGTAGTACTCTACGCCGTCAACGGTCTTTGCAAGCTCGCCCGGATTAACGTCGGTAATCTCCTCATACATGTCGAAGAGGTTGCCGTAGCGCTGGAGAATCTCGTTGATGCCGAGACGCTGGATAGACTCTGAGAAGTCGAGGAACACGGCAAGACCGGTGTTGTTCACGCCGTAGCCCTTGTCGCAACGCTCCTTGGCAGCACGGCTGGCAACGTCGCGTGGCACGAGGTTACCGAATGCAGGATAGCGGCGCTCCAAGTAGTAGTCGCGGTCTTGCTCAGGAATGTCAGAACCCTTAATCTCGCCTGCCTGCAGCTTCTTGGCATCCTCAAGTTTCTTCGGCACCCAGATACGGCCGTCGTTACGGAGCGACTCCGACATAAGGGTGAGCTTAGACTGCTTGTCGCCGTGAACAGGGATACAGGTAGGGTGAATCTGCACGTAAGATGGGTTAGCGAAGTAAGCGCCCTTGCGGTAGCAGGCAATGGCGGCAGTACAGTTGCAGCCCATGGCGTTGGTAGAGAGGAAGTAAGCGTTGCCGTAACCGCCGGTGGCTATAACCACGGCGTTGGCAGAGAAACGCTCAAGCTCGCCGGTGATGAGGTTCTTGGCGATGATACCGCGTGCGCGTCCCTCAACGATTACCACGTCGAGCATCTCGTAACGTGTATAGAGCTTCACCTTGCCGGCGTTCACCATGCGGCTCAGCGCAGAGTAGGCGCCGAGCAGAAGCTGCTGACCTGTCTGACCCTTGGCATAGAATGTACGGCTCACCTGAGCACCGCCGAATGAACGGTTGGCAAGCATGCCGCCGTACTCACGTGCGAAAGGCACGCCCTGAGCCACACACTGGTCGATGATATTGTTTGACACCTCAGCCAGACGGTAGACGTTTGCCTCGCGGGCACGGTAGTCGCCGCCCTTCACTGTGTCATAGAAAAGACGATACACTGAGTCGCCGTCGTTCTGATAGTTCTTGGCGGCGTTGATACCTCCCTGAGCTGCGATAGAGTGGGCGCGGCGGGGAGAGTCCTGAATACAGAAGTTGTAAACATTGAAGCCCATCTCGCCGAGACTTGCTGCGGCAGAGGCTCCGGCAAGACCGGTACCCACAACGATAACGTCGAGCTTCAGCTTATTCTTTGGGTTCACCAAGCGCTGGTGTGCCTTGTAGTTGGTCCACTTCTCAGCAACTGGTCCTTCAGGAATTCTTGAATTTATTTGCTTTGTCATGATTATTCGTTTTTACTTTAAGTTATACTTTAACTCTTATCAACATCCGCCCACACAGTCGGGGAAGAGGAAGAATGCCAGTGCCACAACGGCAAAACCAAGAATGAGGATGGTGGAGTAGATCATGCCTATCACCTTCCAGCGGCAGAACCATATCTTGCCGCTCCAGCCAAGAGTCTGCATGGCGCTCCAGAATCCGTGGGTGAGGTGCATCCACAGGGCAGCAAGCCACACGAGATAAAGTACCACATACAGCGGATTTGCCATGGTCACCTTGATAAGCTCAAAGCCGTCGGTGGGGTCGATGGCGGTCTCCATCTCCAAAAGCTCGGCAAACATCATGTTGTACCAGAAGTTGAAGAGGTGGAGCAACAGACCAAGCACCACGATGATACCGAGCACGAGCATGTTCTGTGATGCCCATTCCACCTTTGCAGGCTTGTCGGTCACTTCATAGCGTGAGTTACCGCGTGCACGGCGGTTCTGCGCTGTAAGTATAAACGCATAGACAATGTGAATGACAGCCAGGGCAGCCAGTCCGAGCGTTGCCACTACGGCATACCAGTTGGCACCCAGGAATTCACAAATCATGTTGTAGCCGTCTCCCGAGAAGAGCGCCACAATGTTCATTGACATGTGGAATGTCAAGAATAGAATCAGCGCAACGCCGGTGACCGACATCACGACTTTTCTACCAATAGATGAATCGATTAACCACATAAATGATTGAAGTTTTAAAAATTTAAATTATTAATTGTTTTTGTTTATTATCATCAATACATCATTACTATTAGGTATGCACCATGTTTATTCCGTGTGCAAAATTACTTAAAAATAATGACATAACAAAAGGTTTTTCGATAAAATTACCGAAAAACCTTATCTGTTTGCTAATCTTTCAAAACTTTTGCCAAAATCTCGTCCACTTCCATGGGATTGTGACCGGTGTAAATCACATTGCCCTCGCCGTCGATAATCACAAGGAACGGTATTCCCTGTATGCCATAGGCTGCGCTCACTGTCTCTGCCATCTCGGCTGGTGCCCACAACTGTGTCCATTCCATCTTTTCCTGTTCGAGAGCCTTCCGCCAGTCGCCTTCCTCAGAGTCGAGCGATACCGACACAACGCTGAGCTTACCTTTATATGTGCCGTTGATGGAGCGCACATGGGGAATGGCGGCACGGCACGGTCCGCACCATGATGCCCAGAAGTCCACTAGCGCATATTTGCCCGGGGTGACGTATTCCGACAGCTTATGCTCCGCCTTGTCGGTGTCCAATGCCTTGAAGTCGGCATACTTCATGGCGTCGGGCTCTCCCTTTTTCTCACTTTCGGCTGCCGGTTTCCCGTCATCGTTCTGCCCGCCGTTTTTGTCAACCTTCAGGTCGCAGGCATACACTGCCGACATCCCAATCACCGCCATGGCGATGTAAATGTATTTTCTAATATTCATCTCAACTGTTTTTAAGTTATACATAAATTAAAGCTTCTGCAAAGGTAGCTGTTTTTTTTGAAACCGCCAACTTTTCTTCCCGCTTTATTCTTAATTTGCCGCAATGCGCTGGCTGAAATCCCCAAAAACAGTGTAAATATCTCAAAAAAAGTTTATAATGTTATGATTTTGAAAATAAACACCTAACTTTGTGCTGGAAAATAACATAAATATCACGACAGAAATGAACAGAATAACATCGCTTTTCGGAATAGAACACCCGATAGTACAGGGTGGAATGGTGTGGTGCAGCGGCTGGCGGCTGGCATCCGCAGTGAGCAATGCCGGCGGACTCGGTTTGCTTGGCGCAGGGTCGATGCATCCAGAAACTCTCTTGGAGCATATCCGTAAAATGAAGGATGCCACAGACAAGCCATGGGGGATAAACGTGCCGCTCATGTATCCTGAGATTGACCGCCTGATGGACATCATCATCGGCGAGGATGTGAGGATTGTGTTCACAAGTGCTGGCAGCCCTAAGAAATTCACTCCGATGCTTCACGACCACGGCATCACGGTGGCGCATGTCGTGTCGAGCAGCCTGTTTGCCGCAAAGTGTGAGGCTGCTGGTGTAGATGCCGTTGTGGCTGAAGGCTTTGAGGCAGGAGGACATAACGGCCGTGAGGAGAGCACCACCATGACGCTTGTTCCTCAGGTGCGCCGTGCCACCAGCCTGCCTCTTATTGCGGCAGGAGGAATAGCCTCGGGCGATGCCATGCTGGCAGCCATGGCTCTCGGTGCGGAGGGAGTACAGATAGGCACGCTCTTTGCCTTGGCTGCAGAAAGCAGTGCAAGCGCGGAGTTCAAAAACTACTGTGTCTCGCTGAACGAAGGTGACACTATGCTTTGTCTGAAAGCCTTGTCGCCCACACGCTTGGCAAAGAACGAGCTGTTTGCGCGCATTGAGCAGGCAGAAAAAGAGGGTGCTGCTCCAGAGCGGCTGCGCGCCATTCTCGGCACGGCTGCAAGCAAGCGCGGCATTTTCGGGGGAGACATCGTAAACGGAGAAATAGAAATAGGCCAGGCGGTATCGTCGATAAAAAGCATCGACAGCGTCGGCAACATCATGCACCGTCTTATCGCCGGATATTCCGAAGCACGGCAGCGCCTGAGCCTATAGACGGCAGGCGCAACCGTGCTTCGGTACGGTCACCACAGCAGCACGAGTCCAGCCACGGCGCAATACATTATCATACGTATTGGGTTGATTCCCACATACTTTGTTCCCACAAAGGTGGCAATGAAAAGGGAGCAGCTTACGAAAAACTGCCAAAGATTCTCACGTGGTGTGGAAAAGTTCTCGGGAGTCATAAGCATCAGAGTGGCGGCAGCGAGAAGTCCCACCACGGCGGGGCGCAATCCCATGAACACACTCTGCACACTGCGGGTGTGCATGTATTTTATGAACATCTTACTTATGAGAATCATCAGTATCAGCGACGGAAGCACCAGGGCAAAGGTTGCCACAATGCTGCCGAGCACAGCCATGCCTCCCGACATGCCTGCGTTGTGTACGGCAGTATATCCGCAATATGTGGCGCTGTTGATGCCGATGGGACCGGGAGTCATCTGGCTTATCGCCACAATATCGGTAAACTCAGATGTGCTCATCCAGTGATAATGGAACACCACTTCGTGCTGTATAAGCGAAAGCATGCCGTAGCCTCCGCCAAATCCGAACAGTCCTATCTGAAAGAATGTTATGAATAAATATAAGTATATCATTGTTAATGTTTTTATCTGATTTGTGTAGGAGTGCCTATCTTGCTCCTAAGTCATCGTAAATGCTTTGAAGAATTGCCTTTGCCTTGTCGGTGCGGAGAGTCTGACCGCTGCCGGTGTTCTCAATCACCTTATTGCCAATCACATCGTAGACGGTAAAGCCAGTGCTGTCGCGCAGTCCAATTCCTTCCTTGAAAGTGAAGAAGGCAAACGGATATTTGCTGTATTCATTGCTTAAAACATCGCGGCTAAAAGTGTATTTGCCATGAGGAATGCGTAATTGTCCCAACAATGTTGCCGCCATGTCGCTCTGGCTCATCAGCGTGTTGACCTCTTTGTGCCCCTTTACAGCGCCTCCAATCCACAGCATGGTGTTGTGATGGTGCTGCTCGTGAGTCATGCCGTCGTAGAAACGCACTCCGTGGTCGGGAATGCACACAATTAGCAGATTGTCCCACATCGGCGACTTGCGCATACGCTCTACAAAGCGCCCGAGACAGTCATCGGTAAAGGCAAAGGCATTGGGCACTTCTTCCTTCAGGCGGTTATAAGGCACTTTCCAAGGTTCGTGGCTGCTGAGGGTTAGAAAGCCAATGTGCCATGGACTGCGGTGCTGGCGGTTTGCCATATCATAGAGATAATTGAATGTTATGTGGTCGTTTACGCCCCATTTTGTCTCATTGCGTTCTGCCGCAGAGAAGTCCGCCTCGCTCACAATGGTGGAATAGCCGCCAGTGCGCAGATACCCCTGCATGTTAGTGAAGTTTATATCGCCACCATATAGAAAGCTGCTTTTGTACCCTTGTTTATTAAGTGATTGTGCTATACATGGCAACGTACGGCTTTTCACCGGCAGTTTCATTACCGACTGTGTAGGGAAACTGTGATAGCCGCTCAGTGCCGACACCATACCGCGGTCGGTGCGGAAACTGTTGCTGTAACAATTGGTGAATATCACCCCCTCACGGGCAAGCCTGTTGTAGTTGGGTGTTATATCCTTGCGTGTCCCCACGATGTCGGTAAACTGTCCGCCAAAGCCTTCCATTATTATAAGTATGATGTTGGGGCGCGTGGTGTTGAGCAGCTGTACCGTATCGGATGGTGTAGCCACATATAAGCCCGAGAACAGTTTTTTGCGCCTATCTTCATCAAAATAGTCGAATTCATCGGCATAACTCTCGGCTTTTCCCAAAGAATAAAGCATACTGAAGCATGGGTTCACAGCCGAATGATTCAGAAATTCCTTGTCGGAGAAGAATGCCTTGCCTATGTTGGCAGTGCTTTCGCCAAGCCCTCCGCGAATGCTTATTGCCAAAGGTGCGGCAAGCAGAAGCATTGCAACATACATCTCTACAATGCGGCGTGTGGAAGACAACGGCTGCAACTTTTTAGGTGTCATCCTTATCAGCAGCCACTCAATCACTAAAGCATAAACCGCAAATGCCAGCACGCGCCATGCTATGAACGCTGTGGAGACACTGGCAAAAGCCTGTTGGGGCGAGTTGAGATAAAAAAATATTGTGGCATCGAGCTTGAACTGCCAGAAAGGATAAAGGGCGAGGTCGGCAATGAATGCAGCACTCACCAATATTGCCACTATAATATAATAAGGTGTGAGGATGCGGCGGATTTTAAGTTTCTTGCCAATACACGCCGTTGCCATTATCAGGAAAAACGGGAAAACAATGAGATAGCCCGTCATCGGCACATCAAGCGTCATGCCATGGAGCATTACGCTAAATATGTCAGTTATGCCAATATGTATGTCGTCGGGGCAGTCAATCCACATAAACAGCGGCTTTTGCAGGCAGAACAGTGCCAGCATCATCACATATATGCGCAATAAAAACAGCAGTCTCGTCTTCATCGTCAGCACCAACGATGACAGAATGGACAACAGCCTCACAAAAACAGACACAATATAACAAACGGTTTTGCTCATAAAAACTGCATACATACATAAAATTATTGGCAAAGGTAATACAAAAAAAGCGAATTGCAAAGAAAAAGGTACGTTTAATGATTGATATATCGAAAAAAATGTCTAAATTTGCACAAGAAACAGAAAATAAGCAAATGCAAGACGATTTTGACATAAGACAGGAACAGTATGGCACGGGCAGCGAGAAGGATTTTGAGAATGCCTTGCGCCCTCTCCGTTTCGGTGATTTCAGCGGACAGGAGAAGGTGGTGAGCAATCTTGAAATTTTTGTGGAGGCTGCAAAATACCGTGGTGAACCGCTTGACCACACTCTACTGCACGGACCTCCGGGACTGGGTAAGACCACTCTGAGCAATATCATTGCCAATGAGCTGGGAGTAGGGTTTAAGATTACAAGCGGTCCGGTGCTCGACAAACCCGGCGACCTTGCCGGTATACTTACATCACTGGAGAAGAATGATGTGCTGTTTATCGATGAGATTCACCGTCTGTCGCCCATAGTGGAGGAATACCTCTATTCGGCGATGGAGGACTACCGCATAGACATAATGATAGATAAGGGACCGTCGGCGCGCAGCATTCAGATAGACCTCAATCCCTTCACGCTTGTGGCTGCCACCACACGCAGCGGTCTGCTCACTGCTCCGTTGCGTGCTCGCTTCGGCATCAACATGCACTTGGAGTATTACGATTCAGAGACCCTGCAGCGCATCGTGGAGCGTTCGGCAAAGCTCATGGGAGTGCCTATCACCGAGGATGCTGCCCTTGAGATAGCGGGGCGCAGCCGTGGAACGCCACGTATTGCAAACGCGCTGCTACGGCGTGTCAGGGACTTCGCCCAAGTGAAGGGCAACGGCGGCATTGACATGAGGATTACCAACATTGCCTTGGCTGCACTCAATATCGACAGATACGGACTGGACGAGATTGACAACAAGATACTGCTCACCATCATCGACAAGTTTAAGGGCGGTCCCGTGGGCATAAGCACCATTGCCACAGCCATCGGCGAGGACAGCGGCACAGTGGAGGAAGTCTACGAGCCGTTCCTCATCATGGAGGGATTCCTGAAGCGCACGCCACGCGGCAGAATGGTCACCGAGCTGGCTTACAAGCATTACAACCGCAATCCATACGGCGGCAACATCATGCAGCAGGATTTATTTGATTAATTAAATGGAGTTAGAAGGAGTAAAAAAGAAAATACATGTCTACAACAACAGCGATATTTGTGGGAAGCTTTGACCCCTACACTATAGGGCACGACAACATCCTGCGCCGTGCACTGCCAATGTTCGACAAGGTGGTGATAGGCGTAGGTGTGAACGAGAGCAAGAAATATATGTTCTCGTCAGAAGTGCGCACGGCAGCCATTGCCAGTCTTTATGCCGACGAGCCAAAGGTGGAGGTCAGGGCATACAGCGACCTCACCGTTGACTTTGCCCGTCGCGAGGACGCCCAATATATAATAAAAGGTGTGAGGAACATGAAGGACTTTGAGTATGAGCGTGAGCAGGCTGACATTAACCGCCGTCTTACAGGCATTGACACCGTGCTGCTCTTCAGCGAGCCGCAGTTGCAGCATGTGTCGAGCAGTATGGTGCGCGAGCTGATGCACTTTGGCAGGGATGTAGCGGAATTTATTCCAAAGAAATAAAAGATTTACAGCAATGATTACATATAATGCAGAGGGCGTGAAAATGCCCAAGATAAAGAAGCGCGACACCACGGCATGGATAAAGGCTGTGGCTGCGACATACGGCAGAAAAGTAGGCGAGGTGGGCTATCTTTTTGTTGACGACGAGAAGATTCTGGAGGTAAACCGCGAGTACTTAGGTCACGACTACTATACCGACATCATCACTTTCGATTATGACGAGGACGATACCATCAACGGCGACCTTGTGATAAGTCTCGACACTGTGCGCACCAATGCCGAACAGTTTGGCAAGGCATACGACGAGGAGCTTCACCGGGTGATTATCCATGGCATTCTCCATCTTTGCGGAATCAACGACAAAGGTCCCGGCGAGCGCGAGATAATGGAGGCTGCCGAGAACCGGGCGCTGGCAATGTTGGAAGGAAAATGGTGAAGAATACACCTGATTTAGGTGCCATTTTAACCTAAATCAGGTTTTCCAAAAATATTTGATAGAAGTCAATAAAAAGCCATGTGTTCGCACACACATGGCTTTTTTCTTGTTAATAACGAAAAAACATCATAACTTTGCACCCAAGAAAGACAGTAAAACAGATGCACCACTCAGGATAACATTATTGTGGATGCAAGGATGATAAAAGAGTTTAAGAAAGAAAAAAATTGAGAGAAAGGGAAACAGTTATGAAGAAGATTATTTTTATTGTTATGGCAATGTGCATTTTGTCAACGGGATGTCACGCCGACACAGAAGAAACGAAGAACACCGACAGCGTGGCGGCATACGGAATGGATATAAAGATTGATGCCTTGGCGCAGGCACTTGATTTAAACAGAGACCAAAAGGAAAGTGTGGCTGACATACATGCAATATTCAATACCGAGATGCTTATTGCCGCAAATGCCGACAAGGACGAACGCCGTGCCATGGTTGACTATGCCGTGGAGCAGAACCTCACCAACATGTCGTACATCCTCACACAGTCACAGCTTGACAAGTACATTAAGATTCTTGATGTTACGCTCCGCAACCGTGGATTGAGGTAATATCGCAGTGTCTGAGGGAAATGGAAAATGTTCTATCCTTCCTTTATCACGAATCGCTTCTATCATGATGTTTGCGTCCTGTGATTATGTAAGGTTACCGTCCGGCGACCGCTGGACGGTCGTAGAAGCTATGTTACTTGCCCATTTCAGTTAACTTACTTCACCGTCCAGCGACCGCCGGACGGTGAGGCAAGTTTATTAAATCCACTTTTAAAGTAATTATTGAAAATCTCTTTTCATATATCAAAAAAAGTGGCGAATCTCTCTTGTTGCGTCCATAATGATATAAATTAGGATTATCGGTGCAAATATCATAGATTTTTATCCAATAATCGGCTCAAAATGAGCCTAAAAAACATTAAAATCACATTTTTGAGCCAATTCCATTATGTCCTTGCCAACTAATATTAGAATGATTATAAATACAGATTTATGTGGCGTTTGAGTTCAGGCAAATCCTCTTTGGCAATTCCCCATACCATCATAGGAGATATATGATAGTATCCATGTACGAGTACGTGACGCATCCTAATTATTTGTTCCCATTCTATATCGTCATGTTCCATTCTAAACTCCTTGGTAAGCATATATGATGCCTCACCAATGATTTCTATACATTTGATAATGGCATATTGCAAGACTTTGTCGCTTTCAAAATCTTTTATCGTCTTGTTAGCGATAAACTCCTCAATATTATTTAACTGTTCAAGAATATGTTCTATCCTTCCTTTATCACGAATTGCCTCTCTCATATATTAATATTTTATCACGGTCGGCTGATGGCTTTGCAAAAGCCATCAGCTGGTCGTATTCCACCAAATCCACTTTTCGTCCAAGGATTTTCTCCAATTCCAATTCCATTCCAAAATATTGGAGACCAATATGTTTTGAGTAGTCAAGCATTACAAGAATATCAATATCGCTTGCCTGTGTTTCCTCTCCACGGGCAAACGAACCGAATATCCAAGCCTTATTTACTGGTTGTGACTTGAAATATTCAGCAATGGTATTGGCTATCTCATTTCTCGTATTCATAATCTCCTTTCCTCTGTTATTATTGCTAAAGACTATTTATATCATATTCTCTATATTCACGCCGCAAAGTTACGAAGAAAAAGTGAAACATCCAAATATTTATGTGAATTTATAAGTATCGGCGGTTTATATCATGAGGTTTGTGTCCTGTGATTATGTAAGGTCGGGTTGGACTTGGGGTGGGCTATGGGCAAAACACTCTAAAATTACTGAAATAATTGAGGCTACAAGCCATGTCTGTGTCTTAAAAAGTATCTATTAATTCATCAAATAAATTAATAAATATTTTATGGCTTGTCGCCTAACACCTGAGATACTACATGAAACTCATTCAAAATATCTTGTAATTGAGGATTATTACGTTCTACGATTATTGATACAATGATTTCCTGTCCCTCTACAAATGCTGATGAGGTATCAAAACAATACTTTCCATATTTGTCCTCTTGCTTCAGCCAACGCAAGAAAAGACGGTTACGTGCTTCTTCCCTTCTATCTTTATTGTCGCAAACATACAATAATACATCATGATTTGCACTAAAGAACTCATTTATAATAGCAACTATTGTTGTTTGTATATTGGCATCGTATGGAGTATGACAATTATCTTTATTAAAGATACCAAATTGATAAGCCATACACCCTCCAAGTTCAAACTCTTCATTGAATGCAATACTATAATTTACGCCATAAATTGTAGAAAACCATAAGTCACCGTTTGGTGTCTTTACTACTTTATATGGCGACACTTTGTTAATTCTTATTAATGAAAGATTATTCATAATTTAGGCTTTCCCAAAAACAGAATATATATCAGTATCAGCGTTAGCCTTAAACCTTTCTTCCATTTCTGTCTTATGTTCAAGAAGTTGTTTACACTTCTTTACCCATTCTTCTTTTGATAAACACTTTATTGTCATAAAATCAAAATTTATATCATATTCTCAATATTCACGCCGCAAAGTTACGAAGAAAAAGTGAAACATCCAAATATTTATGTGAATTTATAAGTATCGGTGGTTTCTATCATGAGATTTGTGTCCTGTGATTATAATAGTTCTCATTCAGCAACAGCATTAAGATAGTCATCGAAGGTAGCGCATACCGTAACATTCCGCTTTTCCTTAGCATCTTTTATGGCATTTATTGTTTTTTTTCTTCTATCAAACTTGTATGTTTCTACTTTGAAAACTTTATTCATAATTTAGACTTTTCCAAAATTACATTCGTCATATATTCAATTCACGTCTAAGATATTCATATATATATCCCGGACTCTGAAAATACAAGCCAGTGGTCTTCCTTTTCAGATTCTCGTAAGTTTTTGATGAATATAAAAGCCTCAAAGCCTCTTCTATGCTTATGCCTTTATCGTTCATAAGCATCAATGCAATATCACGGGCATTGCACTCAACCATGTAATCGAAATCACTCATATCTTATGCAAATAATCCAACGATTTCTTCGTACCAAAGAAATATTGGAAAGTTATACCTTTCATGTATTTCAAATTCTCAATAAAACGCTCGAAAGTGATATCGTGTTCTATAAATTTTCTTATCTGCAGTCCTACTCTATCGTTCGCAATAGGACCATACACAATATCAAAATCATGAATAGACTCACCATAAGAAGATGTTCTATTCCTTAAAACAAAATCAGCCCAATCCTTAGAATACTCTTTAAAAACCTTGATACTCAGCAATTCGGGATGAGTCATCACCTCTTCATCAAACTCATACACATTAACCACAGGTTGAACATCCAATGCCTCAGACTTAAATTTAGCGATTTGAAATGCTTGTTCGTAGTTATCGCTCAAATAAAAACCTTTTCCGAAATCCTTATTGGGAAAGGACATCGAGAAATCTATTTCCGTTATATCAACATAAGAGCCATGATAAAGTTTCATTATGCATTCCCTCCTCTCGTCTTGCAATAAGTTGATAACGAATCGATGACATCGTCAAAAGGTAACGTATGAGCTATTCCGTAATTGTTTTTCAAGTAAGAAATGGCTGCGAATTGATCAAGATATCGGAAAGCCAGTACATCCGACATCTTATGACGTTTAGCAAACTCGCCAACTATCACAATAATGAATTCAATTATATCGCGACTACTATACATAATACATTGATTATTTCGCCGCAAAGTTACGAAGAAAAAGTGAAACATCCAAATATTTATGTGAATTTATAAGTATCGGTGGTTTCTGTCATGAGGTTTGTGTCCTGTGATTATGTAAGGTCACCGTCCAGCGGCCGCCGGACGGTGAGGCAAGTTTATTGCCAAACAGAAAAAAGCAGGTATCCGCCGCTATAGCGAATACCTGCTGGACACAAAAAGAGGATGTATAAAACATCCTCTTAATTATGCTTGATGAAGCTACAATTACTTTTTAACGATGTTCCACTCGCCAGTGATATCGTTCAGGTAGAACTGGTATGTGCCGGCAGGAACGTTGATGTTTTCTCCTCCAATAGGCAAGTAATAAGAATCACCAATAGCTGTCTCCTTATCGGATGTTCCCCAGCTTGTATCCCAAGCATGGTTAGCACGGAACTTTAAACCGCCATTTGAAGGAACGGTGTATTCTACAAACCAGTTGTGAGCGGCAACTTGCTCCAGGTCAACATCACCACCCCAACCGTTGAAGTCGCCAATCAGAGATACAGAGGTGTATTCTGTCAGGGTTTGGTTGTCAAGGCGTGTCCACGTATAACTCATGTCCTTCTTGTTTATAGACAGAGTGTAGAAACCAGCTTCAGGGCTCTGGAACGACTGTGCGCCAGAATTAATCATACTTCCGCTTGCTGAGCCGTCACCGTCAACAGTTGTACCCCAAGCATTGTCCCAGTTTCCAAGAGAGTTTGCATCCCAAACCTTCAAGTCCCAAGCTCCGGTCCATGATGTTGTGTAGGTGTAGGTAGTTGCATCCTGTGTGTAGAACATATTCCTATAGGCATTATCAGCACTCCATCCGTTAGGTGTACCTACGACATAGAAATATTGCAAAGCTGAAAGTTTCTCAATCTTATAGCTGTATTCCATCATGTTGAGAGTGATTCGGATAAGCTCTGCATCACCATCGGTAACAACAACTTTGAATGAACCGTCATTGCCGATGTCAGAGCGGCGTGCAACTTTGCCTTCCATACCGTTGTTGCCATTACCCTCGGCACAACCAAGTACCTGATCCCAACCGCCTGTAGCATTGAAGTTGTCAATGGCAATTTGGTCTGTAATAGCAAACCAGTTCTCACCCTCTGCCACTGGAATGGTGATAGTAAATACAGGATCCTCGTAAACATCTTTGCCGCTGTGATTGAACTGCAGGCTTGTATTATCCACATTCCATGAAGTGCCGTTAATTCCACCGATGATGTAGTAGTTCTGCGAAATTTGCGGAGCATCAAGCACAGCCTTAAAGTCGAAAGGCTGACCAGCCTTCTTCGCAACCACATCATTGTCAGCTGTGGTGATAGTCACATCTGCCGACACATTGGCTTTCAAAGCACGTTCGATAGGGGCACGGCCATACAATGCAATAACTGCATTCTCCAAATCCTCGGTTGACACTGCACCAGAAGCATTGGCAGTAATTGTAGTTACACTGCCGTTGCCTGTTAATTCTACATTAAAAGCGTCTGTTTTCTGACCTTCGCCGAGGTTTGAAGTGAACAGCTGTATCGTCTCGCCGGTCTCGTTTGCAAAGTCGATTGCCGACACATTTGGAGTGATTGTCATCTCAAATTTCTCTGCGGCTTCATTGGCAGCATTGCTCTGAGGACTGCTCCAGTCAGTGTAGTCGTCGGTGCAGGACACAAGTCCTGCAACCGCTACGATACCACAAAATATTTTCTTAATCATAATTTAATCTCTAATTAAATGTTTTCTACTTTATTTTTTTGCTATGATGCTGAACTCGCCGGTAATGTCGTTGAACATGATAATCCATGTTCCTTCTGCCACACCGATGTTCTTGCCGCCATTGGTACCCTTACCACAGGTGTTTATCTCGCCGTCATCGGCACCAAAACCCCAGTTGGTGTCCCAAGATCCAGGAATCTTGAACTTGATCTGCTCCACTGCGCCTTCGGCTACAGTAAGAGTGTAGCACCAAACGTGGTTTTCACCAGCCTTGTTAACTGAAGTCATGTTTACATCAGCCCAATCAGCGAAGCTACCGGTGATGCAAATCTGCTCATAAACGGCAGGTGTGATGTCTTGCTGCTCAATCTTACATTCGTTAGTGCCAGTGTTGATGGTCACCTTGTAATAACCTGCAGGATCAACCCAGATGTTGCCGGCATCGCCTGCACCGTTACGGAATTGAGCCTGGTTGGCAGAACCTGTACCCATGAAGCCCATGTCCCAATTGAAGTCAGAAGGCTGTATCTTCCACTCATCGGAAGTGAAGTAGTTGAGGTAAACAATCTCACCTGCACCAGTCTTCTTGTCGTATGTAAATCCATTCTGAATGAACATAGGGAAGCTGCTCTCTCCTGGCTTGTCGCTCCATGCGCCATCACCAAAGTTGTTACCCACCATATAGAACATAATTGGAGCTGCATCCTTCAATTCTATATAATAAGGATTAGTTTTGATTTCCAGAACATTCGAGGCAATTGAATTGAGCTTTGATGTTCCCTCAAGTATGAAAGCGTTGACGCGTACGTATGCAGTCTGTGTTGCTGGAACATCTTCCTCAGCCCATTTAGCCACCATTACCATGGCCTTGTCAAGGTCATCAGCAGTCATGTCATAAGTACATGATTGGGTGGTACGGTCAAGTATAGCATAGTCAGCAGTGAGAGTACCCTCCTCATCAGCTTCCGCCTCAGCTGTTGATACAGTAAATGAATTGGTTGTTGATACCTGTATCTCGTATGTCACATTGATAGGTGCATTGTTCTCCGTGTATTTAGGCTGCGACCATGTGAGGTGCATTGATTCTGTATTTGCAAGATCAACAACCTCGTTAATATATGCCGGGGTATTCAATGTAAACTCCTTTGGCTGAATCAGCGTTGGGTTGGAGTCATTGTCATCCGAGCATGCTGTAAACAAGCTGGCGGTACCTATCAGCATTGCGCCAATCAATAATTTCTTGTTCATCATATTGCTTTTCTGATTAATTTCGTTAAAAATTATATTATTCGGTTTCGTTATAACCGTCAATCTGTGTAAGATTACTGTTTGCCAATACTTCTGACGATGGCAGTGGGAACACATTACGTGTCTTGTCAAATGCTGCACCATTAGCGCTTCCACCCTTATAGTCCCATAAGTATGTTGCCTGCATGCCGCCAAACTGATTGTAACGGATAAGGTCTGTACGGCGCAATCCCTCAAAATACATCTCACGTGAACGTTCGTCAAGAACATCGTTGAGAGTGTAAGAGCTGCTTGTCACTGCGTGGGCACGGTTGCGCAGTTCATCAATATATCCCTTTGCCTTTGTTGATGACTCACCGTTAAGATGCATTTCTGCCTCTGCTGCGTTGAGATAAGCCTCTGCAACACGGAAAAGGAAGAAGTCAGTATCCACATCGTAAGAGTCATGTGGTGTGCCGCCTGTAGAATAATTGTTGTTCCATTTTGTTGTGGTCAATCCCTGATAGAAGCTGGAGTTGTCTCCCAATTCGAGAGTACGCTTGTCTGAGCTGGAGCCCTTGCCCCAGAACAAAGCGCGGTCATCAATGCCCATAGCACGTATTTCGGCTGTTGACTTACCAACAAACGACTGTGGATTGTTTGTAAACTTCTCAATCAGCTGTGGGCGGCAACGCATGCCTGACCAGGTGTTACCGGTCGTTCCGGCAGTAAGATCGGCAACTGTTGACATCTCTGCATTCCACATAGCTGCGACGAAGAATAGCGAGCCACCATATCCCTTGGTAATCTTACCGTCTTGCAGCAGTGGTAGAACAGCCTCACAGCTTGCGCCGTTGGAACCGTTGTCACCCATGAACAGCAAATCATATGGCTGATATCCGTTTGCTTTGGCTGTAGCCGACATCTTGCTGTCGGTAAACAGAGAATATCCTGAGTTTATAACCCTTTCTGCATATTCCAAAGCCTTGTCCCAATGTGGGTTGTTCTGACCGTCGTTATTGAGGTATGTGCCAGCATTAAGGTAGAGACGGCTCAGTAGAATCCATGCTGCAGCCTTGTCGGCACGTCCGTAATTTGCATCGGTATCGGTCTTTGGCTGTGCATCGAGCATATCAGCCTCGGCTGTTTCAAGTTCGTTTTTAACCCAATTGAAGAGGAACTCACGTCCCATTGCAAGCAGTTCTGCACGGGTATATTCTTTACCTTCCTCAAATTTTTCGTTATAGGCGTGTGCCTGTTTTGGAGTCTCTGATGAAATAGTTGCACTAAATGATGGGTCTCCAAAGAAGTCGAGCATCAAAAAATAGTTGTATGCACGAATAAATCTTACTTCTGCCAACATGGTTTTGTCTGCCTGTGCCTCTGCCAGTTCCATATAGTGGTTGCAGAAAGAAATATTCGATACCAGTCTATAATAGAGGAATCTCAAGGTTGCTGTACCTGGCATACACTGATTGTAACCTATTTCAGTGATACCACCGTCACTCCACCAACAGATACTCTCATCGGTAGAAAGCTCGTTGAAATTAAACACATTGCGGACAAGGGTAGACTTTCCTGCATCATCAATGGTAAAATCGGCATTACCGTCATTACCCTCCATTATCAGTCCTGCATAGCACTTGCTATAGAGTGCCTTTATATTTGGTGTTGCTTGGGCATTGGGGTCACGGTTGCCATCGTCAAGGTCTGCCATACATGATGTGAGGCTTGATGCAAGCATAATAGCCGCAGCCGGAAGCATTGCTTTTATTTTATTTAGTTTCATTGTGATATTTTTTAATTTGTTAGAAGTTAAGGTTGAGTCCCACAAGGAAGGTGCGGCAACGTGGATAGATGCTGCTCTCCCTACCTGAATTCTGCTCTGGGTCAAGTCCCTTGTAGTCTGTTATGGTGAACACGTTAGAGCATGAAGCGTAGATACGTCCTGTTATACCATGATAGTTACCTGCCTTGAACAGATTCTCGAAGTTGTAACCTAATGTGATGTTATCACACTTCAGGAAACTTGCATTTTGCACGAAATAGTCGGTCAATGGATAGTTGTATGATGACCAGTTGAGATTTACGAAATCCAGTGTGCTGTTCTCGTAGTAACCCTTTGAGTTGTAAAGCACAGCCGAGTTCATCTTGCCCTGCTCAATGTCATTATATACATAATTGCCGAAGCTTGCGCGGAAGTTTGTGCCAAGGTCCCAGTTCTTATATGCCACTTTAAAGCTGAAGCCGCCAGTCCATGGTGCGTTGATGCTCTTGTAGAAGTAGCGGTCGTTCTCATCAATCACGCCATCAGCATTTCGGTCAACATAGCATCCCTGTATAGGACGGCCTGTCTCATCGTAAACCTGCTGGTATACCCAGAACGAGTTTGCCGGTTCACCAACCTTATGATATGTTATCATTTGGTTTTGTCCTACCTGCATTCCTGCCTCAATCATGTCACGGCCTCCATACAGTTCTGAAATCTTGTTCTTGTTGTATGCGGCATTCACTCCAATTTCCACAAACCAGTCTTTAGTCTGTACTGGCTTACCGGAAATGGCAACTTCGATACCCGTGTTTTTCAGCGAGCCTGCATTAAGCATCATCGCATTGTCGAAGTTCTGTCCTGCTGGAATTGTCGGTGTGCAGAGCAAATCGGTGGTCTTACGCTTGTAAGCATCGATGTTGAATGTCAAACGCTGGTTGAACATTCCATAGTCGAGACCTATATTCCATGTTGTGGTGGTCTCCCAAGTCAGGTCGTTGTTGTACACAAGAGGCTGATAAAGTACACCGTCATTGTCTGGACCAATAGGATAAAGGTGGTCATTGCTGGTACTTACTTTATATGTTGGTGTGTAATACTCCTTGCCTGTATCCTGCTGGCCAGTCTTACCCCAACCCAAACGTATTTTAAAGTCGCTGATTGCGTTCACATCCTTAAGGAAGGCCTCATCCTTTACACGCCATGCTGCGGCTGCCGACGGGAAGAATCCCCAACGGTGACCATCGGCAAAGCGGCTTGAGCCATCGTAACGTGCAGTGAATGTGAAGAGGTAGCGATCGAGCAAAGTATAGTTTGCACGTCCAAACCAGCTTACCAAAACTGTCTGTCCTCTCCAGTTTGATGCTGAAGAACTGTTAACAGTATTGGCCTTTGGAGTTCCGTCATCGTATGTTCCCTCGTTTGTGGAAGGATAATAGTTTTTAAACCATTGATTGCCCCAGTACTTCATACGGCTGTACTCGTAACCTGCCATTATGTCGAAATGGTGAGACTTGTTAAAATCCTTATAGTACTGTGCGTATGCGGTGGCCATAACATTATATTTCTTTTCGGTATTGTCTCCATTGCCACCATAGTAGAAGCCATAAGTAGAATATGGAGAGCTGTTGGTGTATTCACCGCCGTAAGCGTACTCACCTGCAAGATTTACATGCAGACGAAGATCCTCAAATCCGTGAATCTTATAGTCTGCCTCAAAGTTACCAAGGAGAATGTTCGCGCTCTTGTCGAAATTATAATGGTCAATCAGCTCCATTGGGTTTTTAGGAGCGTCATCATTGATTGCGTATGGGAAAGTTGGGTCAAATTCTGTTGTGCTCTTTGTCCATTGCCAGTAACCACCCCAGTTCTTAAACTGTTCATCAGTGCTCTTAACCGGACGTGTAGGGTCCATTGCTGTAGCGGCACCAATGGCATCCTGACCACCAGGAGTTGTCTTTGAATATGAATACTTGGCGTTAGCATTGATATTGAGGTGATCATTGAGCAATGATGGGTTGAGTGAGAAGCCTGCTGTGAAACGGCTATAGTCAGACCCTTTCAGAATACCCTGCTGACCAGTATAACCTACACTGACGCGATAAGGCATAGACCAGCTGTCACTACCAACACCGCCTGTCAAACTTACATTGTGGTCGTGGCTAATTCCTGCACGGTAGATTTCATCCTGCCAATTTGTGTCGTATGTACCGGCACTATAGTCAGGAGTGCCGTCCTCGTTGAACTTCTTCCAGCCTAATCCGTTATAGGCGGCAGAACCCTCACCATATTTGTTCTTTATGAAGTCAACATACTCGCTTGCGTTCATAACGTCGAGCTTCTTGGCTATGGCGCTTATAGAGAATGTGCCATTGTAGGAAATCTTTGGAGCCTGATTTTTGCGACCCTTTTTGGTGGTTATGATGATTACACCGTTAGAACCACGGCTACCATAGATGGCTGTTGCAGAAGCATCCTTTAATACAGTGAAACTCTCAATGTCGTTAGGGTTTACAAGCGAAAGCGGATTGCTTGCACCTTTGGTATTGTTGTTGTCCATAGGCATACCGTCGATAACGATAAGAGGGTCATTGCTTGCATTAAGTGACGCTCCACCACGAATACGTATTTGGGCACCGCCGCCAGGCTCACCAGATGCAGAGTTGACATTTACACCAGCAATCTTACCCTGAATCATGTCTTGGGCTGATGTAATAATACCGTGGTTCTTCTCGTCTGGCTTGATTGCTGTCACTGAACCTGTCAGGTCGTTTTTCTTTGCCACACCGTAACCGATTACCACTACATTCTCAAGCAGTTGTGCGTCGTCCTTGAGAATAATGTTCAGTGTCGTGCCGTCAGCTTTCACATTTGCAGGCTGATAGCCCACGTATGTCACGTTGATGGTGGCACCCTTGTCTGCCTTGACGGTGAAGTTACCGTCGAAGTCGGTCACTGTTGCCACTTGTGTGCCAACTACTCTAACCGTGGCTCCGATAACATCTTCACCAGTAGCATCCTTCACATGGCCATTGACAGTAATCTGCTGTGCAAATGACCCTACCGACAGAAATACGCCAAATAAAATGGCGAGCATCCTGAGCGGAATCCTAATGATTATCTGCTTCATCATTTTTTGTTTTAAATTTTTAAAATTAAGTTAGCTTACTCTTTTGGGTGCAAAGGTAAAGAGTATTTCTATATCTTTTTGTTTTTTTTGTCAAAATCATCAAATATGCCGATGCAATCGTTTGCACCGGCATACTGTGTGTCAGAGGAGAAAGAGAATGTCATTATTCCATAAACTATACCTTATTATAATAAAGATACCATATATATTGGCAGATATACAACGCCGTCGACGGTTTTCAAGTCCTGATAATGAATTATGTATGGGGTTGAGAGTTGCCTTTCAAACTTACGGCAAAATTTGTTGAGTGACACCGTGGTATAATTCTTGCCTGACTTCACTTCTATAGGGCAGATATTATGGGCATTAGTCAACTGCCGTTTTCAGTGTCTTTCCACAGTAAAAGCGTGTCAAATATTTTCCTTTTCATCGCAGTAATATCTAAATTTTTGGCAAAGTTACTGATTTTTACTGATTTATCCAAATTTTTGAGGCGTTTTTGCACCAAAACAAGGTTTTTGTATGCTTTAAATTGCACCAAAACAAGGTTTTTATATGCTTTAGATTGCACCAAAACAAGGTTTTTATATGCTTTAGATTGCACCAAAACAAGATTTTTAGTATATGGCAGCAAGTAGTTGTATGACCTTAACTGAAAAAGGTTGTCACTTTTAGGAGAGTTAAACTTAATTTGTTAT
>ENA-OYXU01000273-OYXU01000273.1-human-gut-metagenome-genome-assembly--contig:-NODE-273-length-21529-cov-4.632626_pt1 | contig 21529 bp, 12 predicted proteins | sample MGYA00243243_ERZ653435 | MGnify/ENA primary metagenome ERZ653435 (study PRJEB26926, sample SAMN06165113) | human gut metagenome | biome: ENVO:00009003; feature: ENVO:2100002; material: ENVO:00002003... | reverse complement strand
GGGCTCGGAGATGTGTATAAGAGACAGAGAAGATACTGCAGGAACGGCAGAACGGACGCGCCTTCTCCCCCATCAAGGTAGAGGGTACCGACGGCTACACAGTGCAGCAGACTTTCGAGTCCCTGAACGACAACGAGGGTCTGTACGGATTGGGGCAGCACCAGGCCAACGAGTTCAACTACAAGGGCAAGAACGAGGAGTTGTTCCAGTACAACACCAAGGTGTCCGTGCCGTTCATCGTGTCCACCGACAACTACGGCCTGCTGTGGGACAGCTACTCGCTGTGCCGCTGGGGACGTCCCGACGACTACAAGCAGCTTGGCGACGTGTTCAAGCTGTACGACAAGAACGGCAAGGAGGGTGCGCTTACGGGCACCTACATCGGCGCCGACGGCAAGGAACTGATACGCGAGGAGCCGCTCATCTACTTCGAGCATCTGATCCGCGGCGACCTGGGTCATGTGGTTAACCTGCCCCGCGACTTCAACTTCTGGAACTCGCACGTCACCTTCGAGGGTGAGATCGAGCCCCAGGAGTCCGGAGAGTTCGAGTTCATCCTCTACTATTCGGGCTATCAGACCGTCTACATCGACAACAAGAAGGTGGTGGATACCCGCTGGCGCACCGCCTGGAATCCCAACAGCTACAAGTTCTCGGTGAACCTGAAGAAGGGTGAGAAGGTTCCCGTCAAGATCGACTGGGAACCCAACGGCAGCGTGGCGTACTGCGGTCTGCGCGTCTACTCCCCCACAGACCCAAAGACCAAGAAGCAGATGTCCTGGTGGGGCGAGATGCAGGACATGATCGACTATTACTTCATCTACGGCGACAACATGGATGACGTGATCGCCGGCTACCGCACGCTGACGGGCAAGTCCCCCATCATGCCGAAATGGGCGATGGGCTACTGGCAGAGCCGCGAGAAGTACAACACCCAGGAGGAGGTACTCTCCACCGTCAACGAGTTCCGCCGCCGCGACATCCCGCTGGACAACATCGTGATCGACTGGCTGCACTGGCCGGAGAACGCATGGGGCAGCCATGAGTTCGACCCCGTACGCTTCCCCCAACCCAAGCAGATGGTGGACTCCATCCACGACATGAACGCCCACGTCATGGTGTCCGTATGGCCTAAGTTCTACGCCACCACCGAGCATTTCAAGGAGTTCGACCGCAACGGCTGGATGTACCAGGGAGCCATCCGCGACAGCATCAAGGACTGGGTCGGCCCCGGCTACCTCGGCTCCTTCTACGACGCCTACGACCCAGACGCGCGCAAGCTGTTCTGGAGCCAGATGAACGACCATTACATGCCTCTGGGCATCGACGCATGGTGGATGGACGCCAGTGAGCCCAACATCCGCGACTGCACCGACATTCAGTACCGCAAGGACCTGATCACCCCCACGGCACTGGGACCCTCCACCAAGTACTTCAACGCCTACGCGCTGATGAACGCCGAGGCCATCTACGACGGCCAGCGCGGCGTGGACCATGACAAGCGCGTGTTCCTGCTGACACGTTCCGGATTCTCGGGACTACAGCGGTACTCCACTGCCACCTGGAGCGGCGACATCGCCACCCGCTGGGAGGACATGGAGGCGCAGATCGCCGCCGGCCTCAACTTCGCCGTCAGCGGCATCCCCTATTGGACAATGGATATCGGCGGCTTCTGCGTGGAGGACCGATACGTGGACGCCCAGAAGAAGTACAACGAGGCCGACGTGGAAAACAAGGACCTGAAGGAATGGCGTGAACTGAACACCCGCTGGTACCAGTTCGGAGCGTTCGCGCCCCTGTTCCGCGCCCACGGCCAGTGGCCCTTCCGCGAGGTCTACAACATCGCTCCCGAGGACCATCCCGCCTACAAGTCGATCGTGGACTACACCAAACTGCGCTACCGTATGATGCCTTACATCTACTCGTTGGCCGGCAAGACATACTTCGACGATTACACCATAATGCGTCCCATGGTGATGGACTTCACCGAGGACATCAACACGCGCAACCTGAAGGACCAGTATATGTTCGGTACGGCGTTCCTGGTGGCTCCAGTCTACAAGTACGGCGCTCGTAGCCGTGACGTTTACTTCCCCGAGAACGAGATCTGGTACGACTTCTACACCGGCCAGGCAGTGAAGGGTGGAGAGACCAGGAACGTGGACGCTCCCTACGAACGGATGCCCCTCTTTGTGCGCGGCGGATCCATCGTCCCCATGGGCGGCGAGATAATGTATGCCTCGCAGCCTACCGACGAGCCTGTAACCATCCTGGTGTACGCCGGCCGCGACGGCAAGTTCAACCTCTACGAGGATGAGGGCACCAACTACAACTACGAGAAGGGTCAGTACTCCGACATCCCGTTGACCTACAACGACAAGACCCGCACCCTGACAATCGGACAGCGCAAGGGCTCGTTCAAGGGTATGAAGGAGAACCGCGACTTCAACGTCGTGCTGATCGATCCGGAACATCCCGTCAAGGATGCCTACACTGTCAAGGGCAAGACCGTGAAGTACAACGGCAAATCCGTAAGCGTAAAACTTTGAACAATTAAGGACAACTAATTGTGGCTAAATTAACATACACTGTTCTTTCACTGCTGTTACTGGTTCTCGGGGCTTGCACCTCGGGAATCAGTAACACTCCTAACGACCGTACAACGTTCAACGATGACTGGCGTTTCCATCTGCAGTCGCCCGGCGACTCGGCCGACTATGCTGCCGTAGGCTTCGATGACTCAAGCTGGCGCAGGCTCGAGCTGCCCCATGACTGGGCCATCGAGGGCAATTTCAGCCAGGACAATCCGTCCAGCACGGGCGGCGGCGCGTTGCCCGGAGGCATCGGGTGGTACCGCAAGTCGTTCGATACTCCCGCCGGAATGAAACCTGACGACCGCGTGTTCGTCGACTTCGACGGCGCGTACATGAACACGTCCGTCTATGTCAACGGCAAGCTGTTAGGCACCCGTCCCTACGGATATGCCTCGTTCTGCTACGACATAACCGATTACCTCAACAGGAACGGCCGGAACGTCATCGCCGTCAAGGTGGACAATGCCGAGCAGCCCAACTCCCGCTGGTATTCCGGCTGCGGTATCTACCGCAACGTATGGCTGCGCCACACGGCCGGAGTCTTCGTGCCGTTGTGGGGCCAGCATATCATATCCGATGTCAACGCCACAGGCAACGGCATCGTCAGCATGACCACCGATGTACGGAATACTACCGCCTCCGCCCGCGACATAACCGTGGAAAGCCGTATGTTCGCGCCTGACGGCAAGGAAGTCGCGAAAGTCTCTTCCAAAGTCACAGCCGAACGCGATACCGTCACCGTATGCCGGCAGGAACTGACCGTCCCCTCGCCGCTGTTGTGGAGTCCGGCGTCCCCCAACCTGTACCGTGTGGAAACCCGTCTGATAACTGACGGCAAGACAACCGGCGTATACGAAACCAACACGGGATTCAGGACACTCGCCTTCGACGCCAAGGATGGTTTCCGGCTCAACAGCGAGAGGATGAAGATCCGTGGCGTATGCCTGCATCATGACGCGGGCGCATTGGGTGCTGTGGTCAACCGCCGCGCCATGGAGCGTCAGCTGCAGATCATGAAGGAGATGGGTGCCAACGCCATCCGTGTGTCGCACAATCCTCCGGCTCCCGAACTGTTGGAACTGTGCGACTCCATGGGTCTGCTCGTCATGGACGAGACCTTCGACATGTGGCGCAAGAAGAAGACCGAGCACGACTATGCCCGCTATTTCAACGAGTGGCACGAGCGAGACCTGACGGACCTGATCCGCCGCGACCGCAACCATCCTTCGGTGTTCATGTGGAGCATCGGTAACGAGGTGCTGGAGCAATGGAGCCACGCCGACGCCGATACCCTCTCGCTGGAACAGGCCAACCTGATCCTGAACTTCGGCCACGGCAAGGAGATGCTGGCTCATGAGGATTCCTCGATGTCGGTAAACTCGCTGCTGACCAGGAAACTCACCGAGATGGTACGCGAACTGGATACCGAGCGCCCCATAACGGCCGGATGCAACGAACCCGCCCCCGGCAACCATCTGTTCCGCTCCAACGCCCTCGACGTGATCGGCTACAACTATCACGACGAGTGGTTCAAGGACGTTCCCGCAAACTTCCCCGGCAAGCCGTTCATCGTGACCGAGAGCGTCTCGGCATTGATGACCCGTGGATACTACCGTATGCCTTCCGACAGCATGTTCATATGGCCCGAGCACTGGGACAAGCCCTTCTATGATGAATCCTTCTCCTGCTCATCCTACGACAACTGTCATGTGCCGTGGGGTTCCACCCATGAGCGCTCCATGTGGGAGACGGAGAACAACGACTTCATTTCCGGACAGTTCGTATGGACCGGATTCGACTACCTGGGTGAGCCTACCCCCTTCGGATGGCCGGCCCACAGCTCGTACTTCGGAATCGTCGACCTGGCCGGCATACCCAAGGATGTGTACTATATGTACCAGAGCCAGTGGCGTCCCGACCTGAACGTGCTGCATCTGTTCCCTCACTGGAACTGGAAACCGGGCCAGACCGTCGATATGTGGGCGTATTACAACAACGCCGACGAGGTGGAGCTGTTCGTCAACGGCCAGTCGCAGGGTGTCCGCAAGCCGGAGAAGGGCAAGTACCACGCCGCGTGGAGGGTGAGGTTCACTCCCGGAACTGTGGAGGCTGTCTCGCGCAGGAACGGCAAGGAGGTGGCCCGCACCAGTATCAGGACTGCCGGCGAGCCGTATGCCGTAAGGCTTACGCCGGACCGCAAGACAATCCATGCCGACGGCAAGGACCTGTGTTACCTGACGGTCGAGATAGTCGACAAAGAGGGCAACCTGTGCCCGTGGGCGGAGAACGAGGTCCAGTTTGCCGTCAGCGGCTCGGGCCGCAACGTAGGCGTGGACAACGGCTCCCCCATATCGCTGGAACCGTTCAAGTCCGACAAGCGGAAGGCTTTCTACGGCAAGGCTATGCTGATAGTCCAGTCCGACGGCAAGCCGGGCGACATCCGCGTCAAGGCTTCGTCAGCAGGACTGAAAGACGCCGATGCCGTGTTATCCGCAAAATAAGTCTAAATATAATACAAATACGACAAAACAGAACCATTCAGACAATCATGTCTTAATATCTTCGTAAATAATATGATTAAAAATATATTATTGATGGCCGCCATGACAACGACATTACTATCTGCGGCTGCCCGGACGGACATCCCCATCTATCTGGACAAGAACAGACCCATCGAGGAGCGCGTCGAGGATGCGCTGTCCCGGATGACCCTGGAGGAGAAGGTGGCTCTGTGCCACGCCCAGGGCAAATTCTCATCGCCGGGCGTACAGCGTCTGGGCATCCCCGAGATCTGGATGAGCGACGGCCCTCACGGTGTCCGCGCCGAGATCAACTGGAACGACTGGGGCTACGCCAACTGGACCAACGACTCAATCACGGCATTCCCGGCACTGACGGCACTGGCCGCAACCTGGAATCCAGAACTCGCCGCGGTTTACGGCAAGAATGTCGGCGAGGAGGCCCGTTACCGTGAGAAGGACGTCCTGCTCGGCCCCGGAGTGAACATCTACCGCACGCCGCTGAACGGCCGCAACTTCGAGTATATGGGCGAGGATCCGTATCTGGCCGGCGAGATGGTGGTGCCTTATATCCAGGAACTCCAGAAGAACGGCGTGGCCGCCTGCGTAAAGCATTTCGCGTTGAACAATCAGGAAAAGTGGCGCGGCAACATCAACGTCAAGGTCTCCGACCGCGCCCTGTATGAGATATACCTCCCCGCCTTCAAGCGTGCCGTCCAGGACGGCAAGGCCTGGAGCATCATGGGTGCCTACAACAAGATCTGGGATGAGCATTGCTGCCACAATTCACGTCTGCTCAACGACATCCTCCGCGATGAGTGGGGTTTTGACGGCGTGGTAGTGACTGACTGGGGCGGTGCCCACGACACCAAGCAGGCCGCGTTGAACGGTCTGGACATCGAGATGGGTTCGTTCACCAACGGCCTTACCTCGGAGTCGGAGTTCGGCTACAACGATTATTACCTGGCCGACCCGTATCTGAACATGATCAAGAGCGGTGAGGTGCCTGAGTCCACAGTCGATGACAAGGCGCGCCGCATCCTGCGCCTCATATTCCGTACGGCGATGAACACCGACAAGCCGTTCGGCTCGGTGGCGTCGCCCGAGCATTACGCCGCCGCCAAGCAGATAGGTGACGAGGCGATTGTCCTGCTGAAGAACAACGGCATACTTCCCCTTGACCCTGCGGAACACCGCAGGATTCTGGTTGTCGGCGAGAATGCCGTGCGCAAGCTGACCGACGGCGGCGGTTCCTCGGAACTGAAAGTCAAGGATATGTTCACCCCTCTGGACGCCATCCGCAGCGTCTACGGCGATGACGTGAAATTCGCCGAAGGCTACCGCACAGGACGTCCCATGTACGATGCCGAGGATATAATTCCGGACGCTATTCTGGATTCCCTGCGTCATCAGGCTGTGGATATGGCCAAGGACGCCGATGTGGTGATCTACATCGGTGGATTGAACAAGAACGGTTTCCAGGATTGCGAGTCCACCGACCGCCGCGAGTACAACCTGCCCTGGAACCAGGACAAGCTGATCGAGGAACTTGTGGCCGTCAATCCGAATCTGATTGTGGCTAACGTATCGGGCAACGCATATGCCATGCCGTGGCTGGACCGGGTTCCCGCCGTGCTGCAGAGCTGGTATCTCGGCACCATGATCGGGCCGTCCATGGCCGACGTGATCTCCGGCAAGGTAAACCCCAGCGGCAAACTTCCCTTCTCGTTCCCGAAGAATCTGAAGGATAATGGTGCGCACCATTTCGGCGAGATCTCATATCCCGGTGTCGAGGGCGCGACCGCAGGAAACGCCGTGGCGGACCTGAAGGGCGCCGATGTCAGCGCGGGCAACGATCCGCAGCAGGAATACCTGGAGGATATCTTAGTTGGTTACCGCTGGCACGACACCAAGAAGATTCCGGCCATGTTCCCTTTCGGATACGGTCTGAGCTATACCACGTTCGACTACGGCAAGGCCACGCTTTCGGCCAAGGATATGTCGGCCGACGGCACGATTACAGTTACCGTTCCCGTAACGAACACCGGCAAGGTTGAAGGCAAGGAGACAGTCCAGTTGTACATCCAGGATGAGAAGTCATCCCTCCCCCGCCCCGTCAAGGAACTGAAGGGATTCCGCAAGATATCCCTCGCCCCCGGACAGACCAAGGAGGTAGCCTTCACGATCACCCCCGACGACCTGAAGTTCTTCGATGACTCGAAGCACGCCTGGATCGCCGAGCCCGGCAAGTTCAAGGCCCTGATAGGCTCCTCATCCACCGACATCCGCACATCCACACAATTCACATACAAATAATAGTCCTAATCCCCTGTTGTTTAATCAAAAAATGCGACACCCCGGTGCCGCATTTTTTATTTTAAAAAATTCGGAAATGCTCAGTCTTTCATTTCTTGGTGTTCAAATGATTTATCGACAATTTCCTGGTTGAACGTCTTTATTTCATCGGCAATTAGTTGCTTTAGTTCTTTTTGAGGAACAATAAGTCTGTACTCGGCAACGCCTATTGGCTTAGTGAAGCCATCCAGGGCAAGTTCGACCTCGACGTTATCCTTCTCAGCACATAGGATTATACCGATCGATGGATTTTCGTCTTTGCCACGTTCAAGTCTATCAAGCAACGAGAGATAAAGGTTCATCTTACCAACATATTCAGGCTTGAACTCGGATATTTTCAAATCAACGGCAACGAGCGATCGGAGTCCGCGATGAAAGAAAAGCATATCCACCTTATAATCCTTACCGTTGAAGGACAGAACATGCTGATTGCCAATGTATGTAAATCCCTGACCGAGTTCAAGAAGAAACTGCTTTACCTTCTCAACCAATCTCCGCTCAAGTTCCAGTTCAAGAAGCGGCTCAGTCACGCCAAGAAATCCCATGCAATAGGAATCCTTAAAAACCTCGTTGGCGTACGCTGCCTGAGCCTCCGAGAGAGCGACAGCGAAATTATTTGACTCGTTGGCTTCCAGCTCATGCTTGTGCATCCCCAGTTTGATAGCATTAACCAGCAAATCACAATTCCATCCCTTTTCGATAGCCCTCTCTGCATAGTATTGGATAGCTTTGTCATCATCTTTCAATTTGGTCATCAACTTATTTATGTGCCGCCATGGCAAAACTCCAACGCAGCGTTGGAGTTTTGAATCGGAGAGATGAAACCGGACGTAATATTTCTTCATCGCCCACAAATTACTAACAGACATGCCCATTTTGGGATATCTCGCTTTTAGATCCACAGAAAGTCGCTTTACTACGCCATCTCCATGTGCGCTGTCAAGTTTGCGCTCATATAGCAGCTGCCCAATGCGCCAGTGCATTTCATTAGATGTGCTGACAATAGCACGTGCGGCTTTACCTCTCGCGGTTTCAATTACCGCAACGGCTTGTCGCAGTATTTCATTATATTCTGATTCGTTATGAATACTAACAACTGTTTCCATATACAAAGTTAATATTTATTTGTAATCGGCATCCTCGTATCGATAAAAATCGGAAAAGTCAAATCGACATGATTGAGCAAAAATGAAATAAGACATCGTTCCTTTAGTATTTGTGTTCTTACTATAATCAGTATCTGTCGAAATCATCGTAGCCATCTAAGTCATCGTAGCCGAAACGGTCGTCCATATCGTCAAGTTCATCGCGCATCAGTTCGATATTGTCTTCAAGATCATCATAGTCATCGGAATCAGGGTCCAATTCATCAAGTCTGCCTTCCATTTCATCAATGCGATCCGACAGGTCATCGTACCTATCATCCAGTTCATCACAGTAATCGTGCCCATATCCTGATGTCATGTATGGGTCACAGCCTGACGTGCTGTTAGTATTGGGATGAGAACGCCGGTTTCCGCCAAACAGTTTGTCAAGCAGCCAAGCCCATCCCAGAAATTTCCAGAAACTCATAACGTATAGTTTTTTATTACACCATAATAAAGACAGAACCAAGATTCAGGAACAAAAGTACTCAATTATTGCCTATTATCCAAAAATATTATCGGTTATCGTTATTTCTGTTGACGGATTTTTTTGTAAATTTGTAGTCATTACGAAGATCAGCCGATTATGAGTGAGATTCAGAAATATCCGATAGGAGTACAGAACTTTGAGAAAATTATCTGCAATGGGTTCCTCTATGTGGATAAGACAGAATTCATCTACCGTCTTGTCACGAAGGGAGAATACTATTCCCTGAGCCGTCCGCGCAAGTTCGGCAAGAGTCTGCTGCTCTCTACGTTGGAGGCTTTCTTTCTCGGTAAGCGCGAACTTTTCAAAGGTCTCGCCATCGAGAGCCACGATGATCTTGAATGGAATGAATATCCGGTCCTGCACCTAGATCTCAACGCACAGGACTATTCCAATGATGACACGACCTTGGCAGAAGTGCTTGATAAGAATCTCGTAACCTGGGAGAAACTTTACGGTGTGACTTACAACTACGACAGTTTCTCACTGCGCTTTAAAAGCGTCATAGAGACTATCTACAGCACCACGGGCAAGCAAGTGGTTGTGCTGATTGACGAGTACGACAAACCGCTGCTGCAAAACATCGGCCGGAAACATCAGGAACGTCAGAACCGATTCCGCGAGACCCTGAAGGGATTCTACGGTGTGCTGAAGACCTGCGATCCTTATATCCGGTTCGCTTTCCTCACAGGCGTGACAAAGTTCGGTAAGGTCAGTGTGTTCTCCGACCTCAACAATCTGCGCGACCTGACATTGGAGCCAGACTACAATGCGATCTGCGGTATCACCGAGACTGAACTGCTTACCTATATGCGCAATGGTATAGAGTTGCTGGCCGAGAAGCTGCGCATGAGCTTCGAGGACACATGCGCCCTGTTAAAGAGCAGTTACGACGGCTACCGTTTCTCGGAGGACGAGGCCGAGGGCATCTACAATCCGTTCAGCCTTCTCAACGTGATGGAATCGCGCCGCTTCGCCGACTACTGGTTCCTTACGGCCACACCGACGATACTGGTCGAATTTCTGCGTGACCGACATGTCGAGTTGTCGCGCCTTGACGGAGCCACGCGTACCGAGAACGAGCTGATGGGCCTTGATCCTGAGTTCAGCGACCCGATACCGCTCTTATTCCAAAGCGGTTACCTCACCATCAAGGGTACGCGTAAAATGGGCGTGCGCACCCTGTATCGTCTGGGCTTCCCCAACACCGAGGTACAGAACGGCATGATGAAGGCTCTGTTTCCATTCTACGTAAACCGTCGAGCAGGTTTCGAGGGAGCAATGTAATTTCCGAGTGTGTCTCATTTCTTGAGACAACCGCCGTTACGCTGACCGATATTTAGCTGACCATCGCACGATAGTAAAAGTCGGGGTTGAATTCTCATCCTCGGAACGCGACATCATTGCCTGGACAGCAGAAGTAGCCGATTGAAAAACGGCGTTATGTTACATAAAGACTCTTAATCCATGATAAATTTTGTGTTTTGGGAATAATTTCAGTAACTTTGTAACATGGGAAAGGTATATAAATCAAAAGTCGCCAAATGGTATCTATGGTTTTGCATCGGCATGACAATTGCATTCCTTGGCTCCATATTCCTGTGTTACAAATCAACGTGGGTCCTTCTGATTGACGTTGTTTTTATGGGGATAGCGTTATTTATGATTTATGATATGCTGCTGCATACAGATTATACAATACGCGGAGAAAAATTACATATTCGGTGTGGGTTCCTGTTCCGAATGAATCTACCCATTTCCCAAATTTCCGAGATCACACATAAGTCCACAATCCTTTCTTCTCCGGCATTGTCGGCAAAACGAATAGGATTGAGGTATGGGAAAAAGAATTGGGTCTATATTTCTCCAAAGAATCAAGAGGAATTCATATCAACATTACATTCAATCAATCCCGAAATACAAATCAGTTAAGCCCCTCCAATCAGAGCAATCCATTTACGGGTCTTTGTGATTTGGCGAAACAAGGCAACTTTATTACAACTCTCAACATAATGGACAAAAGTTTTGTTTATAAACGAAATTTCTACTACATTTGCCAAAAGTTTTGTTTATAAATAAAACAGTTTCATATGGAAGAGACAGATATTCTGACCAGACAGATGTATATGGACAGAATCAATCCATATATCGACCGCAACATAATAAAGATACTTACCGGCCAGCGAAGGGTTGGAAAAAGCTACATTCTAAAGGCTGTAGCCGAGGAAATAAGGAAGCGTAATCCTGATGCCAACATTGTGACAATCAATTTGGAAGATTTTGCTTTCGCACATATTACGGATTCCAACGGTCTCTACAACGCGATATCCTCACGTATCGTGGAAGGGAAGAAGAATTATATCTTTCTGGATGAGATACAGGAAGTGGCTGATTTTGACAAGGTGGTACGGTCCCTCAATCTTGATTCGCAAAACGACATCTACCTAACCGGAAGCAATTCAAGTATGCTTTCCTCCGAGATTGCATCACGATTGGCGGGTAGGAGCATACAGATTCATGTTCATCCTCTTACATATCTGGAGTTCCTTGAGTTCCATTCCTATATGGATTCCGATGAAGCACTGGCCATCTATCTGCAATACGGAGGGTTGCCTTATCTGATTCATCTTCCCGAACGGAACACATGGACAGAGTATCTTGCAGGAATAACGGATGCCGTTGTCTACCGCGATGTCGTAAGCCGACATTCGCTACGCAACACCGACTTTCTGCAACGGCTTCTTCGCTTTTTAGCCGATAATATCGGTCAGATCTTCAATGCCAAGCGCATCTCTGACTATCTGAAATCACAACGCATATCCTCCAGCGTCAACGGCGTACAGGCATATATGCAATATGTCGAGGCTGCCTATATCATCAACCGGGTCAGACGTTGGGACATCGAAGGGAAACACTATTACGAAATCGGAGAGAAGATTTTCTTTGAGGATCTCGGAATCCGGAATGCTATTGTAGGCTACCGGCCCAACGACATCGGAGGAGTGATGGAGAATGCAGTATACAACCACCTTGCAGCCTCGGGATATGACGTTAAGATCGGTGTAGGGAATCAGGGACGCGAAATAGACTTCGTTGCTGAGAAAGACAATGAATTCCGGTATATACAGGTTGCATTGTCAGTTCTGAACGATGATACAGCCCAACGCGAGTTCGGCAATCTGGAGAATATACCTGACAATTACGAGAAGACAGTCGTGACCTACGTTGAATCCACCCCCAACACATACAAAGGGATAAGGCAGATGTCACTCCGTGAGTTTCTTCTCACATAGATACAAGGCTTCGTTCCTTACCGCGGGTGGATTTGACGCCGACAATCCAGCCGAGGTATGGGATCAGCGACAGCAGCTTGGTGCTGATGGCGCAGCACAGGAACGTGGCGCAGGCTATCGCCGGAATCGCTATGCCGGTATGAAGCTGCATCTCTCCCTTGAAGACGTGTACCCACATTCCAAGCCACAGGATGTGCATCAGATACATGCCGTAGCTCAGGTTCGACAGCTCGGCTATCCATACCGGAGCCTTGGTCCTGCGGATGCAGGTGAACAGCAGGAAGGCCCCCGTGGTGAGCAACACGCAGTTGATCGTGCAGAACGACCAGCCAATCTCCAGTTCCGGCGTCACATGAAGCACTCCGGGAACAGCCTGGACGTAGAATGACAGAATGGTCCAGACAGCTCCGACTGCCATCGATACCGCTCCGACCACAAGACGTTTCCCACGGCTCCAGTCCAGATGCACGCGGATGTAATGCGCCAGAACCAGATATCCCAGATATCCGGAGAAATACCACAGCATATGGAACTCGTTCCAGAAACACTGACCCCATACCTCGCCGAAGAACCTGTTGAGATACGGTATACACGTCGACACGAAGAACAGGCCGATGAAAAACCGTTCCTCCCTGGCCGAGGCCTTCGCGAGCCAGGGTGATATCAGCGGTATGAACAGATAGAGGCTGATCAGCGGATACATGAACCACAGATGTCCGGCCAATGTGGGGAAATTCAGCGGGATACGCGCCAAGTCGGTGAACGATGTCTCCAGATCGATCTGGTTCCACAGCACAGGCACCGTGGAATAGATGACCATGAAAAACAGGAAGGCCGGAAGTATCCTCATGGCGCGGCGCTTATAGAATTCCGCCATCGACTGCCCCTCCTTCAACGGAACCAGCAGGAACGCCGACACGATCATGAACAAAGGCACCGACATACGCGAGAATCCGTCGTAGAGCGACACCCAGAACCTGTCGGATTCATTGGCCAGGAAAGACTGAGGCCCCGCCATATCAGTGGAGCCAGGCGCTCCATAGAAATTCTCACTTGCATGTACCAGCATCACCAGAAAACAGGCGAATACCCTCACATAATCCAGAAAAACAATACGTTTGCTCACAGCAGATACAGTTTATAGAGTTTGTTCAATCCGGAATCTCACGATTCACACCACAAAATTAATCAAAATCCCCGTCATGAGCAAGATTACACAAAAACGCGCCTCCAAAGAATTCCGTAACCCGTCCCCGAACTGATTCACAAAAACTTGATGCATAATTTTGTCAAGCACGTCAGAATCGTTATCTTTGTGGTTGAGTAATCACTTGCATAACAAAAATAAATAAAGTATGGCAAAGATTTATCCTATAGGCGTACAGAGTTTCGCGAAACTGCGCGAAGATGGTTATACATATGTAGACAAGACGGACTTCATTAAAAAACTGATATCAGAAGGGAATTGCTTTTTTCTGAGTCGTCCTCGCCGTTTCGGAAAATCCTTGCTGCTGTCAACAATCGAGGCATTCTTCAGAGGACGCAAGGAATTGTTTGATGGTCTCGCCATCAGCCATTATGACCATGACTGGCAGCCGCATCCGGTGTTCCACTTGGCTCTTAACGCCAATAAGTGCCAGTCGTCAACCGATCTTGAAGATACCCTCAATTCTTTCCTTCATAATCTGGAGCGTGAATATGGACGTAACGAAATTTCGAATTCCATCGCATTGCGTTTCGGAGCCGTGATACGCAGCGCGTACGAAAAAACAGGCAGCAGGGTAGTCATCCTCATCGATGAATACGATAAGCCTTTATTGGATTCTGTCGGCGATACGGAACTGCAGAACAGTCTGCGCGCCATATTGAAAGGATTCTACTCAAATCTCAAGAACTGCGATCCTTTCATTGAATTCACAATGCTGACGGGAGTGACGAAATTCGGGAAACTCAGCATTTTCAGCGACCTGAACAACCTTAAGGATATATCGCTTATGGATGAGTTCAGCGCCATCTGCGGTATAACCAAGGATGAGATCGTCAAATACTTCGATTCCGGGGTACGCTATCTTGCAGAGAAGAACAACCTGACAGTCGACGAAGCATATGCCAAACTGAAAACCAGTTACGACGGTTACCATTTCTCGCCTGAATCTCCTGACATCTATAACCCCTTCAGCCTATTGAATGCTCTTGACGCAGGCAGAATCGGTTCCTATTGGTTCGCTACCGGCACACCTACTTTTCTGATCGAAATGATCAAACGTGACAACCTGCCGTTGAAGGATTTCAACAACTATGAGACCGACATCTTCACACTTGAAAGTGTCCCAGCGGACCTCCAGAATCCAATTCCGGTTCTATACCAAAGCGGATATCTGACCATCAAGGACTATGATACGGAATTCGAGACTGTGACACTCGGATACCCCAACCGTGAGGTGGAACGCGGTTTCCTGGATGTGCTGTTCTCCTACTATACTCCCGAGAAATCATCCGGCTTCACCATCAAGAACTTTGTGAAGGATGTACGTTCCGGGAATGTCGATGGATTTATGACACGTCTGCAGGGCTTGTTCAGCGGTTACAAGTACAGCCAGATAGATCTGGGGAATCTTGAACTGCACTATCGGAATGTGATTTATCTGGTCATGAAACTCATGGGATTCTTTACCGAGGCCGAGATGCAGACTGCATCCGGTCGAATTGACTTGAAAGTAGGCACCACCGAATATCTATACTTATTTGAGTTCAAACTGAACAAGAATGCTCAGGAAGCCATGGATCAGATCAACGACCGAGACTATCTCCTGCCATTCCGCGCCGATGGACGCAAAATCGTGAAAGTCGGAGCAAATTTCGACGACCGCATCCGCTCCATCTCCACCCCCTGGCTGGTGGAACAACAACTTAATGCATTTAATTAACTTTGTAGCAAAATATTAAGACACCATCCGATTTCGCGGATGGTGTCTTAAGTTTTATGTAGAAACATTTCTTGCTTTTGCGATGACCGTTGCGTCTACTTAATCATGATTTTCTCTATATTACCACCATTCCGTCTGATAAAGATTCCGAAGGATGGATTGGATACTTTCACGCCGTCCAGATTGTAATACTCCGCGGAATTGACATCATTTTCGGCTGAAACATCCAAGATTCCACTTACTGTAGCATATTGTAACCTGATTTGCGTGAAATCAAACTGTCCTTTTTTCGAGGGTTTGGTTCCATAATCGTTGGCACCCACGGCAAAAGAGACGGTGTTTGCATCGCCAACCCAGACAACATTGAAATCCTGAGCCTGATTGACAGTACCGACCGAGGACGTAATGGTGGCCTGCTGCTCAAAACCCTGTTCCGAAAGCACAAATTCCAACGATCCGATGTTGCGTCCGTCCAACGTGGATATTGTCAGTAGATTTCCAGCATAAAAGCGAGCCTCGTCGCCATTTTTAAGGGCAGGATCATTAACCGTTTCATCAGCACCTTTTTCTGCTGTAAATTTCAGGTTGCCTTGAATCCATTCTGACAGCACGCCATCGGTTGCAGTAGCATTGCACATGTAGAATTCAGAGTCCGTGTCCTCGGGCTTATCAATGGAGGAATCCCCGGTCAATATGCTAACTTTTACAAAGTCAAACTGACCGCTTCCGTCCACAATCCCCTCAGGATGAAGCGAATTTGTTTCTCCAACAGTTAGGCTCAGACTATAAGCCGAACCGTTCCAGGTCACAGTGCTGTTACCTGCCGCCTGCGTATCCATCTGGCCAGTGGAAGGAGTGATGACCGCTTGTTCCTCACGCCCCTGCTTTGAAAGCGTGAACGTGATCTTAGTCATCGGCTCCCCATGGGCCGGTGCCGAGATTGTCAATGTGTTCAGCGCGTAGAAGCGCACTTCCTTGTTTTTCTGCTTATAAACCGGGACTTTATTCTTGGCGTTTCCTCCCTTTGCCGGGATGAACGAGAATCCCTCCTGCACCCATTCCGTGAGATCGCAGTCGGTGGAACCCCATTAATATCCTCGTTGTTGACCGGAGAATAGGTCGCTCGCGCGGTCACGCCGATTCCATCGTCACCCCGATTCTTTTCCTTTTGGAGGATATCGACATTCCTGGCAAATACTCCGGCTGCAACCCACCAATGGTTTCCCCAACCGGTGAACGCGCCGCCTAACCTGCGTCCGGATGCAAAAGCCTCAATAGGCATGGGACGTTCCAACATGGTCAGGTATTTAGAAGACGTCAGCCGCTCCATCGACATCGGCTCCTTGAATTGTCCTACCTTTATACAGAATTTGTCATTGAACTTGTATCCGATGTACATATCCTTAAGTTCCACCTCGTTATATGCAAAGTCAATATCAAATTCCGCAAACCAGCGGTCGTACACTGTCGATTTAAAGCCCAGACGGGCATGACGTATGCTTATACCATTGGAGAATCGGAAATGGCTGTCGTCAGTCTCCAGGTCCTTATTAGCTTTTGAACTGAGGCCGTCTATGTCGGAACAAGGCGTATAATAAGCCGCATCGACAAAGATTCTGTTATCAAGCCAGAGCTTGAACCTGTCGTTCTTGCTGGCAAAATGCAGTTTGCCATCCTCAAAATACACCCTTGCCGGTGTCTCAACGGAGTTGCCGTCTTGTTCGGCCCTGATTGCGAGACTCCACGAAAGGAGCAGCAATGCAATAAATACCTTTTTCATCTGTTACGAGTGAAATGTGCTCTTACTTGGAGCGGGATACCTGATGGATCACAGTTCCCGTGTTGTCTACCATGGAGAGCGTCAGGACCTTCGGAGTGGCGGTAAGGATGGAGAATCCAGGCGTCCCGTTGCAGAACACCGTGCCGTCTGTGGCAGTCACTTCCGGCCGTGAGAGCGAGCCGGAGGTATTGACCACATAGTCGATGCCGTTCCTGCGGATATGCTGGAAATTGTGAATGTGGCCGCAGATGTACATATCCACCTTGTGCTTCCGTAGGATCGGATCTACTTTCCTCCGCATGTCCTCGCGTTCGCTGCTCTGCTTGGGGGTCTGGGCGTAGACGGGATGATGGCCTGCCACAACAGTCCAGTCGGCATCGTCGTCACGGCTGAGTTCGTTGTCAAGCCATCGCAGCTGTGCGTCGACATCCTGTTGACCTGCATCTGGATACTCCGCTGTATTCGAGTGGTATTTACCTATTATCGGAGTAGTGTCGATGAAAACCACCTTGACACGTGTGCCGTCATTGTCGAATATCCGTGTATAATAACGCGAGGGCATCATCCAGCGGCGGCTTGTGCCGGAATAGTCGATCACAGCCTGCGTGTTGCCGCGATACTCATGGTTACCCAGTATCGGACACCACTCCACCTGAAGTTCGGGATGAGAATAAATCAACTCATAGTTGGTCATCCACAAGGGGTCGTTGACCGATCCGATTCCCAGATAGTGATGAGTGTCGCCAAGCGCCAGAAAGGCATCAGGGCCCAATGACTCGGCCACCTTGCCCATCAGTTCGGCTATAGGTTTCTGCTCGTAGGATCCATTACGTCCCAGGTCGTTGCCGATCATCAGTTTTACATCGCCGTCCAGTTCCGTGGCCGGAGTCTGTGCGCCCGCGCCAAATATCGACGCGAGCGACAGAATCATGAATGTGAATATATTGCGTACCATTGCCATTATCATTTAGCGCCGAACGCACCGTAACGCGGCTCAAGGGCGGGAGACTGATATGATTTTCCGTTGATTTCAAGACCCGTTGCAAAACAAGGGGTCACCCGGGCCGAGGTGGCCTTCAGGGCCGGAGAACCTGCCGAGAGATGGAAGTCCCATGCGGAGTCATAGACGTAGTCTGTCAGGCCAACGGCATTGATGTCGAAATTGGTGAATCCCGGATTCACCAGATTGTCAGCAGTGGCGATCACACTGTGGGCGTCGACGGCGGGATTATAACTCTTATGCTTGTAGTTGTACCCCTCGTAAGCATAGGCCACATTGCTTTCCTCAGGATACACGATCGGACTTTTCTGCGTACCGGACACGTACATATTGTAATCGATCACCGATTTGTCGTCAAAACCGGCGTCCGATGAATTCGGATTCTTGTAGTTGGGGGTCATGGCACGGAACTTGCAGTTCACCATCAGGTTGTTCACGACATTGGCCAGACAGTTCTTCTCCACGTAAACGCATCCTCCCTTTTCCCCGTCGCGGCGCCAGCCGGCATTGACGATGGTGTTGTTGTATGCGTTGGCCACAGCCTGTCCGCGAGTCTCGCTCTGGCCCGACGAGGACAACTTGAGGCCGTTGGTGTTGGGGCTGAACATGATGTTCCCGGCGATGTCCGCCTTGACTCCGGCCTTGATGTTGACGGCCTCAGCCCCGCTGTAACCGTTGGCGGCGAAGATGTTGCCCGAGATGATGGCCGAGCCTCCCATCAGATAGATTCCATCGCTCCATCCGTTGCGGATGATGGAGTTGCTGATAACGTATTTGCCGTTGATGTTTGTTGTGGTGATCTGAGGATAGGCGTCATCTCCGGCGGTGTAGATTCCGGCTGTGGCGGAAGGCGAACCCTCGATTACCTGGCCACCCGTATATTCGATCACGGCATGGTCAATCACCATTTCCTGACACGATTCCGTGGCGACGATGCCGCCCCAGAGGCCGGCGAACGTGTTGGCTGCCGTGCGCTTGGATTCATCGACGGTAAACAGCACCGGCTGCGACTCACTTCCAAGTACATATAGGTTCCCCTTCACGATGATCTCGACAGGTGTGTGGTTCACGCCGACTCCGGCTGTCGATACCGTCACTTTCACCCCAGGCTCGATCGTGAGGCTTTCCCCTTCAGGGATTACGAGGTGTCGGTCCAGATTGATCTCGGTACCCGACTTCCATGTGCCCGATACTGTCATCTCCGTTTCGGAGACCTCGGTCTTCGACGAGGGCTGTTCGGGATCGTCTTCGCTGCTGCACGATGCGAGCGCAACCGACGCTCCGATCATAGCCACAAATAGTAAATTTTTCATCTTCTTGCAATTGTTATTATTAGGTTGTTGTCTTGACTTGTTATGATCAATTCATCCATAGCGTCACAATTTGAACCGGACTCCAAGCAGTATGGTCTGGCCGTAACGTTCCTTACGTTCCATCACGTTGCCGCCTATGCGTTCCACACCGGTCAGGCTGTCAGTATGCGGACCTTTATGATAGTACCTTATCATGGGCAGGTTTAGCAGGTTGGTGGCCTTGAGGAATATTGACAACCCGCATCGGAAGGCCTTTTCGGCCGATAGTTCCATTCGGAAGTAATCGTTCTCCCAGATGTCGTTGTCGTACCAGTTGCTCACGTCTGCGAGCCGACGGCTGATGAAACTGCCTGTGACCTGCGCGTCCCAGCCGTTACGAGTGTCCTTGAACAATAGCGATAGATTAGCCACATGCGCCGCCTGGCCAAACAGAGGACGGCTCTGCCTGACGGTTGTTATTTGATTATCCTCCATGGTGCGCTTGTCCGTGGTTATACGGGAGTGTGTGAAGGTATAGTTCGCCTTTATGCCGAACTTGTTGAAATACTTCAGCACATCGATCTCTGCACCCATATTGTCGGCGTTGCCCATATTGACAGGCATGTAGTAGGTGTCCTGTCCCTCGTTGATGAGTCCGTATTCAATCGGATTCCGGAGATGCTTGTAGAAGAGTCCCGCCATGAATTGCTCGGAGGATTTCGGGAAGAACTCCCATCGCAGGTCGATGTTGTCGGCCACGGTATGCTTAAGCCAGGGATTTCCCTTCTCCTTGTATTCCTCATTGATGATGCTGTATGGAACGATCTCGAAGAAACTCGGGCGGTTGATGGCGCGGGCGTAACTGAACCGCAGGTTCATCCGGTCGGTCAGCATACGCTTTACATGAATGCTTGGCAGGAAGTCGGTGTACTTCTGACGGCCAGTCGGATCTACTTCACGGGGAAATTTCAGTGAATAGCCCTGATTGGTGTTCTCAATGCGTAGGCCGGCGATGATTTCCCAGTTCGTCAGCGTGAGCCGGGCCATAGCATATCCGGCTGCTATTGTCTCATCGGCGCTGTAATTGAGGGGATCCCCTACGTTGCCGAACTCGCGTGGCGTGATGAGTATGCCGTCCAGATTGTTCCAGTCCTGTCCGAACACCTGGACGTGTCCGTTGCCGGTGGCTGAATCGAACGTGTATTCGTTGAAGAAACTGCTGCGCTTTTTGCTGCGTAACATTCCTCCGAGCCCGAAATTCCAGTTGCCGCTGTCGTATCCCAGATCGACGTATCCGGCCCAGTCACGGTCTGAATTATGTTCCCAGCGACGCACTGCCGCCTTGCTCGAGGCCAAATGGCTGCCTTGGATATAGACTGTGGCATTGTCCGGAGTACGGTTCGTGGCGTCGGAATATACGGCTCGCCAGTCGACCCTCAGCCTGTCGTTGCAGAACCGATGGCTGCCCTGAAGGGTGGAATTGAATATCCCCTGACGGTTCCACCGCATACGCACAGACGCCGTCTTGTCGTCCCGCGCCTGTCTGGTCTGCTCATTGGTCATGATGAGCCATCCGTTGTACCATGAGAGTTTATGCCGCGGCGAGAACACATAGTCGAGTTTGCCATGTATGGCGAGACGCTGACGGTTCTCGGAATATTCCCTATGCTCCACTCCGTTGGTCATATATGCGGAACGGTAATACCAGTCGCTGTTTTTCCCGCGGTTCAGGTTCTGATAGCTGGCCGAGGCTATGACGCCAAGCCTGTCATTGAAAAACCGGTCGCCATATGACACTCCGGCCAGGATGTCGGGCCATGGACATGAACTCCTGACGCGCAGGTTGGAGTTGGTGAAATCGGTACCCGCTACGCCGTAATCGCCCGTGGTGCCCTTTATCTCGTTGGGCGACCTTCTTTGGATCGCGCCATGATTGAACGACAGGAAGTCACGGTCAAAATACAATGCGTTGTAGCCGGTCGTGATGTCGGCATGAAGCAGGCGCCGCGATGGAGCATCCTTCATCACCAGATTGACCGCTCCCCCGATTCCATCTCCCTCCAGATTGGGCATCATCGACTTAGACCCCATCCCACAAAAAATGTTAACGCAGGGGTCGCAGATTTCGGTCATATTT
>ENA-OYXU01000271-OYXU01000271.1-human-gut-metagenome-genome-assembly--contig:-NODE-271-length-21562-cov-5.534198_pt1 | contig 21562 bp, 16 predicted proteins | sample MGYA00243243_ERZ653435 | MGnify/ENA primary metagenome ERZ653435 (study PRJEB26926, sample SAMN06165113) | human gut metagenome | biome: ENVO:00009003; feature: ENVO:2100002; material: ENVO:00002003... | reverse complement strand
CATCAAACAGCCGGTTGTTGATTTTGTACAACGGGGCGTAGATGTCCTTCATCGGAGCGGTCTTATTCGCTGTACTGCGCCCAATCATCATTATCCACAGATTTAGCCGATTGCAATAACCGTAGGCATCGAGTACAATCCGGCTTCCGATGGCTATGCTTGCGGCTCCCAGTGCCGGACCGAGTGCAAAATCAATGGCTGCCTGACGCTTTCCCGACACCTCACGGATTATCCTCTGCATCGTCGCCGGAAGTCCGTAGATTGGAGGTGACAGCTCCGCATTGAAAGTGATAATCTCGGCGCACATTACTTCCGGGTCTTAAGACAATAGGCATTCGCCCGTTGCGCAATTTCAGACTTTGTCGAGATTCTTCCGGCGAGAATCCACGCCTCAAGTTCACTTCGCTTGAAGTAACACCGCTTGCCGGTCGGCTTGTAGTGGGGAATTGCCTGTGCGCTTGTCTGCTTGTAAAGGTAGCTTTTCGACACACTGAGAAATTCGGCAGCTTCCTCGATTGTGAGGATTTCTTTGAGAGTTGAGACAGGAACTGCGTTGGTTGCCTGATTTGATTGAAAATTAGAATTGTCCGCCATGATATGAAATATTAGCGGTTATGGACGTCGGGGAAGTGTTGCAGGCATTCCCTTGTTCACCATCTGAAAAGATGTCTCTGCAATTGACATCGTATCAATACAACGGCAAAATTATGCAAATAGATTCGCCTATAAAAGCCTGTCAGCCAGATATTCACAATCTTTACAAATGGGGCGATTATTTATATATGCTCTTTCTCCCTGCCATTCACCCATTTGCCCCAAAATCCATATAAATATCAGCTCCTTTTGCCAACAATTTTTACCAACCGCGCCGATATTTATATATTGGCTATTATGTGTTTATGTTTCTCGGCATATTTCATTGTCATATCGAAATTAATCACTAAATTTGCATTATTCGCAAATTGATTAAGTTATGGCAAAGTATCTAAATCGGCTAAAAGTAGTTCTTGCAGAGCAACACAAGACCAATCTTTGGCTTTCACAGACGCTGGGCAAAGACCCCGCTACTGTATCGAAGTGGTGTACCAATACGGCCCAACCATCTTTGGAGACGCTTCATGTCATTGCCGATTGTCTCAAAATCGATGTACGGACATTGATAAATCCTAATGAAGCTATAATGGCTTCTGAGCCGGAAGCGGAATATAAATCAGTTAAAGACAGTAATCCTTGAAAGAGCCAGGTTTTGTGTATATACTTACTAACCCGAGTTTTCGGGAAGATTGGGTGAAAATTGGCAAAAGTTCTCGACCGGTAAACATACGCTCAAAGGAACTTGATAATACTGCTGTGCCGTTGCCATTTGAGATATTTGCAACGTTACAGACCATAAAATATGATAAGGTAGAAAAACTTGTTCATAAAACGATTGATCGTCTTACCGATTTGCGAATCCGACAGAACCGCGAGTTTTTTAATGTCGCTCCTCAGATAGCTCTTGATATTTTCCGTGATATTGCACAGACTATCGACGATGCCATTGTTACAGAATATGAGGACAATAAACCGATAAGACAATATTCTATGGCAGAGGCTGAGACAGCTGAGGCAAAGGGAGAACATTTTGATGAACCAGCTCATACGAGAGTAGCCGACAGACCTAAATCCACCAAGAAGCCCAGATTTAAATTCAGTCTTGTCGATATAAAAATTGGTGAAGAACTGGTGTTCATTCCCACCGGTATCCGTGTTAAAGTGGCAAGTGATGATTCCATAGAGTTCGAAGGACGCATATATAAGTTGTCCCCGTTTGTAGGCACATTTCTTCCAGAAGACAAGCAGACCCCATCAGGAGCTTATCAGGGAGCATTGTACTTCACATATAAAGGAGAACGTCTGACAGATTTGCGTTTCAAAAAAGAGATGGAAAACGAAATGAAGCCAGAATGATTATTTTTTTGATTGTGAAGTTCCGATAATATAAAACTATGCGAACATGACACCGGAAGAAAAAGCGAGACAGAAAATAGACCGGATGTTTACCGAGGCCGGATGGGATGTCATCGATCGCGAGGAATACTCGGCGGGAATGACAGCCGTGGCCATTCGAGAAGGTTTACTTAAGGGCAATAAAGAGGCGGATTATTTTCTTTTCCTCAACGGTAAAGCCGTAGGTGTACTTGAAGCGAAACGCGCTGAAGTGGATGTAACGGAGCAATGCGTATGCGAACAGGCAGAAGATTATGCTCGTAGTGTTCCCCCATATTATCCGGTCATCTCCAATCCACTCCCGATTGTCATGACATCCAACGGACGCAACCTTTATATGCGTGACATGCGTATGCCTGAATCCAATTACGACATCCTTGCCAAGATGCCGTCACCAAAGAAAATTGTCGGAATGCTCGGTATTGACGACCCATTTGCCGGACTGCCAAGTGTCCCGAAGAAAGGTCTCCGTAAATGTCAGTTTGAAGCCATTACCAACCTTGAAGCAAGCTTCCGAATCGGACAGAAAAAAGCTCTGATGGTTCTTGCCACCGGAGCCGGCAAGACCTACACAGCGTGTATGGCGGCATATCGTATGCTTTCTCATGTCGGAATGAAGAGAGTGTTATTCCTCGTTGACCGCAACAATCTCGGCAAACAGGCTGAAGGCGAGTTCGGCACATTCCGTTTGACGCAGAACGGCGATGCCTTCAATACGATATATGGAGTCTCACGGCTTACGAACAACGAGATTCCATCGGACAGTAATGTAATAATCTCTACCATTCAGCGTCTTTTTGCTTTTCTGAAGGGAGAGCCCATCACAGATGATTCCGATGAAGAATCCACATCTGACGGCCCTGCTGATATTACGCTACCAGACAATCCGAAGTTACCCCACGATTATTTCGACATGATAATAATCGACGAGTGTCACCGCTCGATTTACGGCAACTGGAAAAAAGTGCTCGATTATTTTGACACGGCACAACTGGTCGGACTTACAGCTACTCCTGTAGATGCGACTCTTGCCTTCTTCAACAAAAACATAGTTGTAAACTACACTCTTGAACAAAGCATACTCGACGGAGTGAATGTAGGACACCGCGTTTACAGCATCAAGACCGAGGCTACAACCAATGGCGGTGCCATCCGCAAAGGCGATAAACTCCAAAAGGAAACAAGATATACCGGCACGGTCGAGGTCATTGAAAACAAAGAGACATCAACATATACTCGGGAGGAACTTAATCGCAGTATAATAAATCCTGCACAGATAAAACTTGTGCTTGAAACATTTCGCGACAGCATCTATACGGATATGTTCCCCGAACGAGAGCCGAATATGGACTATATCCCGAAAACCTTGATTTTCGCACTCAATGAGGCTCACGCCACCAATATCGTAAAGATAGCCAAGGAGGTTTTCGGTCGCGAAAATGAAAAATTCGTGCAGAAAATCACTTATTCTTGCGGCGACAGCAACAAGCTCATAAAGGATTTCCGCAACGACAAAGAATTCCGTATAGCCGTCACCTGCACTCTTGTTGCTACAGGCACGGATGTTAAACCCCTCGAAGTGGTGATGTTTATGCGTGATGTTTCCTCGCTGCCTCTTTACATACAGATGAAAGGTCGAGGCGTTAGGACAATCGGTGATGAGGCACTCCGCAATGTCACTCCAAATGCCGATACAAAAGACTGTTTTTATCTCGTTGATTGCGTTGGAGTCGTCGAGAGTGCTAAAGGAATACCGGCTCATGAAGAAGATCCGGATCAGCGCATCACATTAAAGAAATTACTGGAAGAAATATCTCACGGTTATATCCCTGATGAATATCTGAACAGGCTCGCCGGAGTTTTGGCACGACTTCACAACAAAGCTGACGAAGAACAGCGCAACGAATTCATTCTTCGCTCTCATGGAACGGATATGAGAGACCTTGCCGCTCGGATTTATCAGGCTCTGGAAAATCAGGATTTGCCACCGTTTATTGATGTCAACCATCCCAACAACGAGCGCAAAGGACTGGTGAGTCCACTTTCAATGAATCCGAAGGCTCGTGAATGGATTCTTATTCTTGCTGCCGGATTCGTGAAGACTCTGCAGCCGGGTGAAGACAATCTAATATCGAAAGGTTTCTCGGTTGAGGATGCAAGTGCCACAACGCATGCTTTTGAAGAATATTGTCGCACACATGCCGACGAGATTGAAGCACTGCGCATAATCTACAATAACGAAGGCACGCCGATTTCATTCGCCATGCTTCAGGACCTGAAGCAACGTATGGAACAGGTCAACAGCAGTTTCCGTCCCGGGGCATTGTGGAACTCATACGCCGTACTTCAGCCCGAAAAGGTGAAACGTTATACCAATAGTTCCGAACGAGAGGCTTTGACCAATATTATCCAGCTGGTGCGTTTTGCATTCCGACAGATAGAGCGTCTCGAAAGCGTGGTAGGCACAGCCCGTCAATACTTCAACCTCTGGATGGGTCAGAATCAGCGAGAGCTTACCCCAAAACAGCGTGAGATCATCAGTCAGGTTGTGGATTATATCGCATCCAACGGAGCCTGTTCCATAGATGACATAAAAGAAGACGACAAGACTCGTGCGGCGCAGCTTATAAAGGCTTTCGGCAACAAGCAGAACGCCAATGCAGCCCTTGACTCTCTCTTCAGTTTTATAGTATTCAGAAAAACAGCAGCATAACATAAATGGCAAAGAACCCTACATCCGAGCAGTCGCTTATTAAGAAAGTGTGGAATATGGCCACTGTCCTTGCCGGACAGGGTGTCGGTTTCACAGATTACATCACACAACTCACATATCTTCTTTTCCTAAAAATGGACGAGGAAAATGTGGAACTCTTTGATGAGGAATCGGCGATTCCCGAAGGCTGCACATGGAATTCGCTCCGTGAACTCGACGGAATGGATCTTCTTGACCACTATGAGGAGATTCTCAAACGGTTGAGTCAGGAAGAAGGTCTTATAGGCACCATATATACCAAAGCGGTTAACAAAATCGAGCAGCCGGTCTATCTCAAGAAAGTCATCACTATGATTGACGAGGAAGACTGGCTCGGCATGGATGTAGATGTAAAGGGTGCCATATATGAAGGCATATTGGAGAAGAACGGACAGGATAAAAAGAGTGGTGCCGGACAGTATTTCACACCGCGCCCGTTAATCAAGGCGATGGTAGATTGCATCCGGCCCAAAATCGGAGAGACTGTCTGTGACCCTGCCTGTGGGACAGGTGGATTCTTATTGGCTGCCTACGATTTCATGAAGCCACAGAGTCAGGATAAGACAAAGCGTGATTTCCTGCGTGACAAAGCCTTGCATGGCAGCGACAATACTCCGCTGGTTGTCACTCTTGCCTCGATGAACCTCTATCTACACGGTGTGGGAACAGAGCGTAGCCCGATTGTGTGTGAAGACTCGCTTGAAAAAGAATCGGCGATAAATCCCGACATAATCCTTGCCAATCCGCCTTTTGGCACTCGTGCTGCCGGGTCAGTTGAAATAAACCGTCCCGATTTTTACATTGACTCCAAGAACAATCAGCTGAACTTCCTTCAGCACATGATGCTGATGCTTCGGCAGGGAGGCCGCGCTGCTGTCGTATTGCCCGACAATGTATTGTTCGAGGGTTCGGGCGAGCCGATACGCCGCCGTCTCCTTAAAGACTTCAATCTTCATACCATTCTCCGCCTTCCCACCGGTATTTTCTACGCCAACGTAAAGGCGAATGTGCTTTTCTTTATCAAGGGAGAGCCGACAAAAGAGACATGGTATTACGACTATCGCACTGATGTCAAGCACACCCTTGCCACAAATCCGTTGCAACGGCATCACCTCGACGACTTCGTGGCTTGCTATAATGCCGACGATCTATCGGCTCGTAAAGAGACATACGACAATGAGACAAACCCTAACGGACGCTGGCGTAAATATGATGTGGCTGAACTGCTCGGGCGTGACAAGACCAGTCTCGACATAACATGGATACGTCAGGTCAACGACATGGAAGATGTTACCCTTGCTGAACTCATGGCAGACATAAAGGAGAAAAGCGACAACATCGCCTCGGCAGTGTCCAAGCTCGAAGAACTATTTGCCCAACTGAATATCAAGGAAGACTGATGGATACGAAGAAATTACGTCAAAAGATACTCGATCTCGCTATTCGTGGAAAGTTAGTACCGCAAGACCCCAACGACGAGCCTGCATCCTTGCTTCTCAAACGCATCCGTGCCGAGAAAGAACGACTCATTGCCGAAGGCAAAATCAAACGCTCCAAAAAGTCCAAAGCAACTTCCCGTGAGTCCCATTATCAGAACTTCGTTCCACCGTTCGAGATTCCCGACAGCTGGGAATGGGTACGGTTAGAAGAATTAGTGGAGTTTCAAGGAGGCTATGCCTATAAAAGTAACACCTATGTAGATAGCTCAAATTGGCAAGTTGTCAGAATTGGTAATGTTAAAAACGACAAATTGCTTCTTGATTCTCAACCAGTATTCGTGCCGGAGCAGATTGGTAACGATACTATAAAATATCAAATACAGTCTGATGATATCCTTTTTACAATGACTGGTACAAAAGGGAAAAGAGACTATTTTTATTCGGTAAAAGTTCCATCTACTTCTACTAAATTACTTTTAAATCAACGCGTAGGGTGTCTAAGGCGTATAGCCAAAGATTTATATATAGATTACTTATGTAATGTATTGAAATCTACCTATATTCTTGATACTATATTTGCTACGGAAACTGGGAATGTAAGTCAAGGAAATATTGGTTCTGAGAGTACACTTAGTTTATATATTCCGTTGCCTCCATATTTAGAACAAGAGAGAATAGTAAGAACTCTTAACGAGTTTATATTAACGCTCTATAATATTGATAATTATACGGGTGACTTACAAGAAACAATTCAAAATGCTAAATCCAAAATATTAGATCTTGCGATGCAAGGCAACCTCGTATCGCAGGATCCGACGGATGAGCCAGCCTCCGACATGCTTCTGCGCATCAATCCGAAGGCTAAGATAATAACGGATAACCCACATTATCCGCAATTGCCGTATAACTGGGTGCTGACAACGATTGGATCAGTCTGCAATTATGGCGATTCTGATAATGTCAGTGTTGATGGTATTAATTCTTCGGATTGGGTACTTGAACTGGAAGATATAGAGAAAGATTCAGGTAATATTGTTGCCCAAAAGCCAAAAGAAGAACGGACAATCAAAGGCATTCGGCATAGATTCGTTAAAGGAGATGTTCTATATTCCAAGCTCCGAACCTATCTCAACAAAGTATTAGTTGCTCCGGCAGACGGCTATTGTACAACTGAGATTATTCCGATAAAAACTTACGATTGTGTAATTCCTGAATATCTCTGCGCGTGGTTACGCTCACCATTTTTTCTTTCTTATACTGCTGAGTGTTGTTATGGAGTTAAGATGCCGCGTCTGAGCACATCTGATGCTCGCAAAGGCATTATTCCTTTACCTCCAACTCAAGAGCAAAGGCTTATAGTTCAGAAACTCAACGAAATCTCAGAGTCATTAGAAATCCTCTCTAATTCGATACATTGAGGCTAATGTTATCAAGGTAGTCAAACCAACGTTCAATTGCTTGTGAAATGCGTTTCTGTTCTTCTATCGGCGGAACTGGAACAAGGTAACTCTTCACTATTGCCGGCTGAGCTCGCGTCAGGCTTCCACCGACCCCGGAGACTTGACTTGAAAGCAAAGTTCGAAATTTTGGAGAGCTGAAATACCATTTTAAGAATGTCGATTGATGAATCTTGCTTCGAATCACAATCCATTCCGATGAGGCAATCTGAACGCAGTCGGAATTTTCGGTTATTTCCCATACTCGATTAAGGTGAGGATTTATCTTACAAAGTAAAACATCGCCTTTCTTTATGACTTGCTTTGTGGAACCAATCTGGCTTCCCTGAATATTCTCTGGTATTTGAGTTGAGAAAATAGGCACACTATACAAATCAAAGAACTGATTTGGCATACTGGCTGGTGTAATATTTGATGATTTATATGCGTTGACTTCAAAAACACTCAGATACATCCAGTTATACGGCAATTGCGGATAATGTGGGTTGCGTTATCTTATTATCATGTTTAACTTTTCAAGTAAAGACATGATAACAAAGTACAAATCATTCCTTTCGCGCCAGGATTTGGCTGCGAATACCGTCCGCTCCTATGTGTGGACAGTGACGCACTTCCTTGAAAAATACAAGGAGGTGACGCGAGAGAATCTTCTCGCCTACAAGGGTTATCTTGTGGAACACCACAAGCCCCAGACAGTGAACCTTCGACTCCAGGCACTCAACAAATATCTGGAGTTTATAAAGAAGGAGAAACTCAAAATGCGTTTCGTGAAGGTCCAGCAGAAGAACTTCCTCGAAAACGTAATCAGCGATGCCGACTACAAGTTTTTCAAAACGAAGCTAAAAAAGGACGGTCACACATCATGGTATTTCGTGGTTTGGTTTCTAACAGCCACTGGAGCACGTGTAAGTGAATTGCTTCAAATCAAAGCTGAACATGTTCAGCAAGGCTACCTCGACATCTATTCCAAAGGTGGCAAGTTGCGCCGACTTTACATTCCAAAGACGCTGCGCACTGAGGCGGAGAACTGGCTCAAAGAGAAAGGCCTCAATTCCGGCTACATCTTCCTGAATCGTTTCGGGGAAAGAATTACAGCTCGTGGTATAGCCCAACAGCTCAAACTATTTGCCCAGAAATACGGCATCAATACAGCCGTAGTCTATCCTCACTCTTTCCGCCATCGCTTTGCAAAGAATTTCCTCGACCGCTTTAACGATCTGGCGCTACTTGCAGATCTCATGGGACACGAAAGCATCGAAACAACTCGCATCTACCTCCGGCGCACCGCCACCGAACAACAAGCCATAGTTGACAAAATCGTCAACTGGTAAAATTCATATTATCAGCATCCTTGTAGCATATCAAGCTACAAGGATGCTTTTATAGAATCGATCAAACTAAGCATATCGTCAATTTTCAAAATTATTCGTTTTTGCTCATTAAAAGGAGGAAGTGGAATTATAAGCTCTTCCATATCAGACTTATTGATTGACGGAGAATTATCCCCCTTCATATAAGAATTAAGCCCGCTAACAAAAAATTCAGATAACGCAAGCCTAAAGGCAAATGGTGGATATATAGCGGATGACCTGCTTAGGACGTAGAATCCAGTTGAGGCAATGCAGCCATCAAAGGGAACAACAGCTACATTCCTCAGATAAGGACGTACCATAGAAAACACTATATCACCGCGCTGTGTTTTTCGTGATGCTCTACTAGGAGCGTATTCAGTTTTAATCTGCTTTGGAGATACTGTATTTGTTCTATTATCAACTGAATCAATATCAATATAAAAAAATTCGCTATCCGATGGAACAGCTTTCTCCATAGGATTAAAAACATCTTTAACCCTTGTCCAGCACCAATTATTAGGTATATTCCATGAATGTGGGTTATCAGTTATAATCTTTGCCTTCGGATTGATGCGAAGGAGCATGTCGGCCGCAGCTTCATCAGCCTGATCTTGCGGCACGAGTTTACCCTGCATTGCTAATTCCAATATCTTGTTTTTTACAGCCCTTATGCCAGTCTGTATTCCACAAGTATAATTCTCAATGTCTTCTATCAAAGAGATTAGAATTCGTACCGTATCATTAATTCGCTCCATTTCTCCTAAGGGAGGAACAGGGATTCTCATATTTTGAGATTGGCTAAGAGATATATTCGACTGGCCTGCAGTACCTTTAGTAACAATGCTATCTATCTCGCTCATTTCACTGAGATAGAAAAACAAATACTGATTCAATATAGCAACTTCTGAATAGGGGCGAATCATCACAGCAGCTTGATTGAAATTACAATGTTGAATAGATTCAGGAATAATTGCAAGCTTTCCAAGAGGCGGACCAACAATGTTCATTATTAAATCACCACTTTGAGCACGAGAGCGCGCCAATTTACCATTGTGAACATCTTCGCTTATATATTGAGGATGATAATCAAAATCAATTTTTTGGTTCCTAAGGTTATACATCTTTAAGTAAGGGATTCCCGAATCAGTAAACGATTCTTTAGAAGGAGTACTTCCAGATGCAACATAAGCAATATCTTCAAGCCTAACCCATTCCCAGCTGTCGGGGATGGGGAACGGTGGCTCGAAGTTCTGATAATGGGACTTATAGGACGCAAATCGTATTATCTTATCCGATAAGAGTATTTTTATGATATTTTCTACATTATCAATTCCCAGAGCATTTTCTCCATAAGTAATAAGAAAACCATCATTCAATACAATTCCGTTAAAGAACATATTGATAAGTCCTATGGTCTTGATGACCATAAGACAGTCGCTAATTACTGTACTTTCTCGATTGGAACCCTCGATACGCTCAATTGCAACAGATAACGCCCGCCATCCGGTAGAATCGGCGTTCATTTCATTGATCGCCGAATAGAAATGATAGGTCAGATAGTCATAAACTTTAGCGACATTGTATGTTAGAGATGGAGCTGCTTTAAACTCACCAAGAGAGTCTTGACCTTTAGCTGTTAGGAATGAAAATAAGGACCGTTCATTTTGTCCATATCTTTGAACGGCCAGTGTGAGGCAAACAGCGGATATTGGATCAAGAGGATATAAAAGCTCAGCAGTTTTCAGGTTGAATGTACTACTGAGAATTTTGCTTCTCAGACCAAGTTCATAAAGTAAACTCAGACTGGTATTCTCTGACCGTGAGATATGCTGCTGTCCGCTAAGTTGTTTTGTGGTAAGATATAAAAGTTGTTCAACCGGTTCAGCAAAAACAATCTCTTGAAATCGCCCCTTAACTTTCAACCACTCGTTTCGTTGGGTTTCATTCAATTTATAAGCATAACTGCCAAAATTCTGGTGCAGCGTGGTAAGCAATATTATGTTGCGGCTCGGCACGTTAACGAATTCGGATAACTTCTGAAGAAAATATAGTTCCTTCTCTGGATTATTGTTGGCTGCATGCTCCAAAACCTTTCCAAACTCGTCAATAACTATTATCAGAAACTTATTTCGTTTTCTTAATGACTGATAATATTGATTGAGCGCATCAATAGCATTGCCATTATGACTCCCAAGTTTTGATGCCAACAACATGCTAAGAGATGAATAGTCACCAACTATATTAAGGAACTCAAAACCAGAGACCGGACCGAGTACATTCTTTTTGATTAGACGATTTGCTCCCGACAATAGGTCTTCTTCTAATGCAAGAATGAAGCTGGACTTACCAGTGCCATACGTGCCAATAATTGAAAATGAATGATGCCCTGAATTATAGTTGTTGACTATGCTACCTGCTACCATCCGAGCATTCTCTGTTACAATGTATCGGAAATCGGCGGCCGTATTAAGCTCAATATTGACTGATGGTATGTAGCTCATAACGAATTATAGTATCGATCTAAAACTTCAAACTTATTCAGACTCCCAATGAATTGAACATTTTTTATACCGCTATTATCAGAGAACACTATGGTTTCTGGGTATTGCTTTTCAAGTAATCGGATTACTTCAATCAATGATACTATCGGCATACAAAGAGTCAAGGACAACTGCTGAAGCGAATCAAAGGAAAGGGTTTTATCACAATTACTCATTAATAGCAAGGCAAACAATACAACCTCGGGGGCAATTTCGTTAGGCTCGGTTACACGATATGAGTAAGTATCAGTATCTTTGTTGACAATCAGTTCAAGTGCAATTAGCAGTGCGGAGAAGTCTTCGATGTTCTTTAAATCTTTTGGAGCTACATAGTTTTTCAAAAGAACACCAATATCCTTCTTAATAGTATTCTCGTTATATACATTCTTTTGCTCAGGCACAGAGCATTTACGTTTTATAAAATTCCGAAGCTCATCTCGCGAGAACTCTTTCTTTTCTCGTTGATATTCTACAAACGTTAGATCATAGATACTTGCAACTCTTGTTGTAACAAGTAAAATATGAAGAATCCAAAGTGTATTCAAATCCTCAGCGAATGGATCTCGTCCATTTTTTGTATCGAAGAGGTAAGTTGCAATATCAGTAATCTCATCTGCTTTGCTTATACTAAAGGCTCGGAGCCAGAATCGAATAGATGCGACCATATTCTTGCCGACTCCAAGCTTTGCCACCGCGTCTACATCGGTGAAGCTATTGCCGTCAAGCAAATAATCGTATCCCTTTTTCAGCCAAAGAGATTTGCAATGAAAGGACTCATGCCCTGAAAAACTATATCTGCTCAAAATGTATTGGTCTATTTATTATCGTTCCTCTCTTCGCAAGAGAGTCCTAAGGTGTGCAAAATTAGCGAAAAAAATCTGAGATTTAGGTTATAACAGCTGGGATTTCATTAAAAATGTTATTGAAAATGCTCTGATGTTTAGTTAAACAATTTCTGCCTGTATATAAATAATTGATTCTTAATGGCCATCTGCTCATGCAAATCTCTTGCGAAGAGAGTGTGACGATTGCTAAACATGACAATACCTCAATACTACATAGATTTACTGACGCACATGTCTGTAAACAAGAATAAAAGCAAGACAGCTCCTCATAAAGCCATCCTGCTTCTAACGATTATTGACATGATTGAGGCAGGAGAAATATCGTCCCCCTTCATTCAGATTACTGATTCTCTCAAAGACAACTTCAAGCGCGTTTGGAATGCAAATGTCTCCAGTCGCTCTGGGTACGAACCAAGAATGTCATATCCATTCTTTCATTTGTCATCTTCACCATTTTGGGAATTGATTAAGACTGGATCCTACCAAGGACAGACTGAGTATTCCTCAATGACATCTCTGGAACGTGACTATTCCGGAGCAATCATCGATGTTAGTCTGTTCCGCTTAATGAAAGATCCAATATCAAGAGATAAAATTAGGGCGCTACTTAAAGCTGCATATTTAGACAATCGTAGTACCCTATCAAGTCTTATTGGAGTTGCAACTCTTATCGCTCTTGTTTGCTCTGTTGCTTAGAAATATAATTCAAACAAATGCATCGTATTACTTTAGACATTTAAGAATAATGTTATTGGCTCTATCAACGACGGAGGTATCAAGACTGGCAAGGTATATTTGAGTAGTAGCTTCTGAATCATGGCCCATGCCTTCGCTTATGACACTTACCGGGATACCTTTTGCTTTGGCTACACTTGCCCAACTGTGCCTTGCAACGTACAATGTTAATGGAATTGCAACACTAACCATCTTGGCTATCCTTTTGAGATTCCGATTAATGTTATAGCCTTTACTGAGATAGGTGCTTCTTTCGTTGTTTGCCGAATTAGTGATAATAGGCAAAAGATAGTCAGTCGAATTCTCAGGATACTTGTCAAGTATCATTTGCATCTCAGGTTCCCAAGCGATTATAAGTTGTTGGCCTGTCTTACGACGGCGATAAGTTACACTGCCATCTTGGAGGTCTGACTTCTTTAAGTAAGCCATATCGACAAAACTCATCCCTCTGAGGTAAAAACTCATAAGGAACATATCGCGAGCGAAGTCCAGTGAGGCATTAAGCGATAAATCCAACGCCTTTATTTTCTTGATAGCCGATAGCGGCAATGCGCGTTTTACTGTTTTGTCAACTCCTGTGTAAACCTTTCGGAACGGATTGCATTTTTCGATGATGTCATTCTCGACAGCGCGGTTATAGACTGCACGTAGTATGCGGATATAGAATGATATGGTGTTAGACACAACGCCACGTTTATGAAGCCAAGCATCGGATGTCCTGACTAACCAATCAGTCACTCAATCGCTTGTTTGGCGAGGCAGGCAATCAACCGATTGGTTGATGCTTTACCCGGTCAATCAAACAGGTGCATAATCAGTTGGGTGAAGTGCCGATTGAAGTGCCGGGGGACCGCATGGGCGGCAGCAATCGACGGTCATAGGGTCGGTAACATTTACCATCCACGCATAGAGCGGAGTCTATCGCGCTGAAAATCAATAGTGACTTGACGGAGATTCGGTTGCTTGTCTGATTGGTTAATCAGTCAATCGCCGTCATGTGTCATAGTATTATTAAGAGACGTCTCGTATCATTGACCCGGTTTCAGAACCTTCCGTCGAAGGCATTCCGTGTCGTTGACGGTGCAAAGTAAGGGAATATTTCTCGTTCCGACCAAACTTTTTGGGCCGGATATAGCACAAGGTTGTACATGTATATAGCTATATACAATGGAGATAGCACCAACCGGCTTAAAATCGCCGTAACTTTGCACCGAGCAACGGACATAGTGCCGACAGCATTCTGAAAGCCTCAGACAAAGGGACCGTAAAGAGGCTTTATCAGTCAGTTTTTCTTATTGGATATTGTGTCCATTGGAACACAGCAAGGTGTCCAAACCGTTACCGTTTGGATTTCGGGTAACTCCGTCGTTACCACGAAATGTCCTTGCCGTGCCGGGGCTTGGAACCGCTCCAAAGTCGCAGTCCCCATGTCTTTCTTATAAGCCTATCGCATCGATCAGGGCATTGGCAAACTCGGAGGTTGCCATGCGGATTACGTTGGCATCGGCAAGAGAGTGACCGACAAGATTCACACTCCCGTACCAGCCGATGCGCTGATCTATGACTGCGCATTGCATTTTGCATTCCGGGCGGTGGATGATGCTGAAGCCCATTGCCTGAAGCTCCGGCTCGCGGTGGCCGGTCTCGGCGATTATGATTGTTATGCTGACGCCGCGGACCGATGCGGCGACAAGGAGTTCTATGATTCGCGGTGTACGGTTCCAGCACAGGCGGGTTGTCAATATGACGATGCTTTGTCGGGCTTTAAAAAGGTCTTCGAGGAAGGGACGCTCGAAGGATGTGGCATCGAAGATTGTTTCGGTTGTCGGCTCGGCGAACAAGCCTTCGGCGGCGACTGCTATGGAATAGCCGACGGCTTTGTAACCGTGAAGGCGTTTCCGATACATCGAATCGCAGATGGGCACTCGGAGGTCAATATAATCATATATGCGCGTTTCACTCTTGCCGGGATAGTTACGGTGAAGTCGTCCTGTGTACTGTGCGATAAGACCTTTCCATGACACCGGAAGCGCGAGCATCAGCGTGTCAAGGCGAGGCAAATCGAAGCCTTCACCCACATATTTGCCGGTCGCTACAACTACCAACGGCTCATCCGCCGGGACGAGGCTCAGTAGCTCCATGACCTCGCGCTTGGTTTTAGCGGAATCGTTACCGACGAGTCGGAAGACATTCGGGCAAATCTGGCGGCACTCCTCGGCTAGCAAATCGACATGTGCCGTGCGGGCAGTCAGAATAATTGGCGTTCGTCCCTCGGCGAGATTTGAGGCGATATCATCTAGTATCTGCTTGTTGCGTGATTCGCTTTCGATTAGCTCGTCAATAACCTGTGCATAATTTCCTCCGTCGGCTTTCAAATTGCGATGTGATGTGAAACGTGGAATAAGTAACCGTCGAAAAGATTGCTGCGATTGTTGTGACTTAGAGTCGGCAGTATAGCGAATCTCTCCACATTGCATGAAGATGATGGGCTGATGACCGTCTTTGCGGATAGGCGTGGCTGTCAAACCGTATACATGGCTGGCATTGACCTCGCGAAGCACACGCTCGAAATTGGTAGCAGGAGCATGATGACATTCATCGACAATAACCATACCGTAATCGCGGACAAATGGCTTGACTTCATTATCACTCATGCACGACTGAAGCAGGGCGATATCGATTTTACCGTTAAGAGTGTTCTCCGTGGAGGTTAACGCTCCGAACTGCTGAAATTTCTTCCGGCGACCACGTCCTTTGTGATGCTCTTCAGGTTGAAAATCGGTTGACAGATATTCTTCAAGACGTTCACGCCACTGGTCAAGCAGCGCTTTGGTGTGAACCAGTATGAGTGTATTGACTTTCTTTTGCGCAATCAATGCGGCGGCAGTCACCGTCTTGCCAAAAGCAGTCGTTGCATAAAGAGTGCCGCAGCGATGTGCCTCAAGCGCTTCAATAGCTCGTTGTTGCTCTTCGTACAACGAACCCTTGAACCCAACATCAATTCTTGCCTCCGAGTTGGTTTTGTCATCAATCCGAACCTCAACATCATTACTCTTTAAAAAGTCAGTAGCGGCTTCTTCACAGCCACGGGGAAGCATCAGATAATCATCCGTCATCTCAGAGCATGAGATTATTCGCGGCAGATTATATACCGGCAATCGCATCCCGAGTTTGGCATAAAATTCAGGATTCTTAAATGCCGCAATCCGCTTAAGGTGATTGACAGCTTTTGCTGAGAGACTACCAATCGGAATAAAGATACCGGAAGCACGTGTAATCGTGATTGAATTTGGAAAATCTGCTTTCGTCATCGGTCGTGGCTGAGGGCCTTCCCAAGGTGCGGATTCGCTTGACTTTGTCAAATCGCCAAAAGGCTCCTTATCATATCTCGATACCAGCATTTCAACTTCTGCTGCGGACATTTTCTTCATGTCTTGCAGATATTCCCATTGATTCATGAGCGAAATGAAATCATCATTGACAAACACACTGTTGCCCTCTTTTCGCGCTCGCCCTTGAAGAGGCAACGCGACAAGATTGCCAAAGCCTCCGGCTGGCATAAAATCCTGATTCGGGAAGAATCGGTCGTATGACTTAAATGACATACGCCCCTCCCGCTCCATCGCCTCGGTTAAAATTGCATTACCAAGACCTCGAGCTGTTCTAGCTTTGACTGGTTCATTAAACAGAATCCATACATGCGCGCCGTTGCCCGATCTTGAACGCTCGATATACGCTGGAATCCCCCAATCGCGACAAACGCCCACGTAGGCCATAACGTCCTTCTGATAGCCATGCTCACAGCTCTTGTCATCGAAATCGCAACAAAGAAACTGGCAGGTATTGTCCGGTAAAATGGCATATACTCCAATGACATCGCGCCCATTTGGATCCTTGCCTTCAAGGTGACGATAAATGTCATCATATCCCAATGGCTGAAACTCGCGGTTCGGACATTCGGCGCATTTGAATTTCTTCTTGTCGCAAAACTCCCGATTCCATTCCCGACTGCAAACTGGCTGGTATCCGCTCTTGCCTGTCGTTGGGCTGAACCATCGCCGAGCAAACACATCCTCACGCCCTTGAAATAGACTGCGAAACAAAGCCACCTTCTTCTCCAAAGACAGTGCAGGCTTTCGAGGCAACATATTCTCCGGCTCGTCCACCGCAATCCCATGTTGAGCCAGCAGCGCCCGTAGCCGGGCATTTTCAGCCCGCAATCTTTTCAGCTCGTCAGACTCTGTTTCATGCATAAGAATATACTATGACAGTCAGGACTATATTTTGTCAAATTATCGTAAATTCAACATAAGTCTCATAATATTAGAGGGCTATATTTTATCGATTAACTATTGTTAATAAATGGAAATCAATCACCCGTCACTTGATTAATGATCGTTTACGATATTGTCTAATGCCTCGATTAGCGTCTCATACTCCTGCTTGTAGCGTTCAATACGCGCATAATCTTTCTCGGTCGGATCCGGTATGCGAGTAATATCCATATTGTTTCTTAAATCGTTCAGCTTGACTTTTAAGGCAAGGAAATTTCCTGATATACGGCTGATATATTCTTCTCTTGAGGGAGCCGTATGATGATTGAGAAGCGTCAATGCTGTTTTTATTTCATCGCGCTCTTCATCGGTTATGACGTGGGTTGGTTCGCAGGGATATTTATCGATGTCTTCCATCCAATCCTCCCACCATTCTTCCTCATACCAATGCTCTTTAGGATTGTCAACAACTCTCGATATTTCCTCATCGAGCAGGTGCATGACATCATCTACTGTCACATCGCAGTCCTCGGAAGCATCATGCAGAAAGCCTACTACCTTTTCTTTCCAACCAAAACCGGCATCGACAACTTTCAGGAAGTGAGATTCAAAATAATTGCGGCCCCCTTTGTCTACCTGTCCTTTATGCAACTTTTGAGCCACCAATCCTGCGGCATATACAATTTTTGTCATGTAGCCCATGTCATTTTCCAAACTGTCTATTCGCCGTCTTGCTTCCTCAGCATTGAAGGTCGCAATATAGTCATAATACTGACGCATAAGCATCTCAGTATCGGATTCTGGATCCATAAAGTCGAAAAGAACATCCATATATTCATCCATATAGTTCAGATCTCTTTCCTGCGTAGCGATAAATCCGGCAAGCATAGTTTTGACTTGACGGAAGCGGACATTGTTCATCTCCACGATGGGACGAAACGCCTCTATCAATTCTTTTGAGAGTACGGAATCTTCCATACAAATGATTTTATAATTTTATTCAATGACCTCCCATGTTCCGGATTTCTCAGAACCTAATCGGCGGATTTTACCATCTGCTTTAAGTTTATCAATAATTCGGAACATTGAAGTCTTTGATTTGCCAAATAACTTCGATAACTGTTTTACGCTAACTCTCTTGTCGACTCGCATTTTATCCAGTATCAAATTTTCTATATCTTCATATCGTTCCGCATCGTTCCGCATCGTTCCGCCTATCGTTCCATCGTTCCGTTTATCGTTCCGCATCGTTCCATTGGTGTCATTGTTAGTGACATCTTCTGAAACATTTACTAAGACATGAGGCGTTTTTTCTATGACATTGGCGCCATTTTCTATGACATCGGCATTCTGAACAACCACCTTGAATGTCGTGTAGTCGCCAAGCAAGAATTCAGCAGGATTACTCTTGTTTTCTTCGAGGAGTGTTGAGACTGTATTTACACCGCTGCCAAAACGGTTAACATAACCGAGATTGAGCATGATTTCAGCGATGTTGGGGTTGCGGTAGTCTGTCTCGTTGGGGAAGTTTTCCAAATTGACTTTCCCGTAGAGATTGCCGGGATTGTCTATCTCGATGCGGTCGCTGTATTCGTAAAACTTAATCGGAGAATTATTCCCATTATACGCACGGTGCATAACGGCATTCATGGCAAGCTCACGTATTGCCTCCCACGGATAGTTGATTCGAGTCTCCTCGCGCAATACACTGACAAACTCCGGCCGCTTGTTCTCTATTGAATATTTGATGAAATATTCCAGTTCCTTCAGCATCGAAATGAGATTGCCTTTGAAACGATTTTCTTTCAGGACTCTTGTTGCGCGAGTAGTCCCGGCGAACTTCACATATTGGATATATGCTCCCGGAATAAAATATTGAGGATTATTGCCCAACAATAGGATTCCTGCATAGGTAGGGCAATTAAACCGTGTATCGAAAAGACGTAACGATGCCATCTGCTGAACTGGCGTGCGCTTATCCTTAGCTAAAGTTGCGGGCGAAACGGCTTTTGGAAGATACTCTTTCTTGAACAGTTCCACGTCAATGTCATCAATCGAGGCCTCACGGCATGGGCGACCATCGAAAGAAGAACTATGTATCTGTCCTTTCTCGGTCAATATTCGCTCTTCCTCCGTGTTTGCCTCAGCTTTTCTTGCGCCTATTCTAATCCAAATCACGCCCTTATACCTGACAGGAGTATCCTCACTTGGCTGAACTTCGATTATGGCGACCTCTCCTTCGGGAAAAGACTCCTTATATACCATCATAGCCGGTGGTGGAAGTATTGTTCCGGAATTGCGAAGCCCTGCATATGAACGCAGCTGCTCGTCGGTGAATGTCTGCCCATTGAGATTTCCGTCATCATCGGCGCCAATCATGAAATAGCCAGGCTTCTTCGTGTTGCGGATATCGTTGGCAAACGCGCAGATCGCCTCCGACATCTTCTTGGTGTTGTCAGTGGATAATGTGCGCTCTACGCGCTCATTCTCAATATCGCTCAAAAGCGACCGTATTGCTTCTTTAGTCAGAGGCATATTTTTGTAATTATATGTGCAAATCTACTCATAATACGCCAGTTACGCAACCGCTATTTGTTGATTGCTGAAATCACAGCCATTATTTGCTCAGGAGTCATGCCTTTCAGCAGTTCGATGGCTTTCTCTTCTTTCGACATTGAACCATCAGCTCCCTCCTGCGGCGCCATCTTGGACCCAGATTTCTTTTTGAAAAGAGTGCGCAGAGTATTATCAGTCTTTGATGTGTCGAAACTACCCATGTAACGCTCGGTCGTGGCGAGATTGCTATGCCCGAGAATGTTCTTGATAGCGGATGATTCAGCCCCGGCTTCTTGTGCGATGTGAGCAAAAGCATGACGGCTGATGTGCATTGTGAGATTGGTAGTAATCTTGGCTTTGTCGGCAATCTTCTTGAGATACTTGTTTATGAGTGCATTTTTGGCAGAGATATGCTGATAGAGTTGATGACGTAACTCCGGCTTCATCCTATCCTTATCCGCCTGTGTGATGAATTTCGCATACGGCGCCTCGTTGTCAAGCAGAGGGAAAATATAATCATCCGGCTTGACATCCTCGCGGTGATAATGGCCGAGGATTTCAAGGGCTTGCTCTACGAGGACAAGGTCGCGGTCTTTATGGTTCTTCCCCATCTGATAGTGCAGACGGCCATTCTCTGTGACGTTTCTCCACCGAAGCTGAATAAGATCGGCTGCACGAATACCAGCGCAATAGTAGCTGAACAGAAAATAGTTTTTGCAGTGCCATATCAGCGAGCCTTCCTCCAATTCAAGCGCAATAATGCGCTCCATCTCGGTATCGCTCAGGTTCTCCTTCGTTGTCTTTACCCCTTTGTATTTGAACACAAGGAATGGATCCTTAGATGCTTCCATTATGCCGACCTCGATTGCGCGATGCACGAGAGTGCGTAGTATATTGAACTGTACTTCGATTGTATTGGGATGTAGCAGTTTCCCCGGCTCGCGTTCATTCTCCCATTTATGGAGAAAATTATCGAAGCGCGTCAATAAATCAACAGTCAGGTCGTCGATGGTTATATCAGCCATACGGCGTTTCTTGCGGAAAGCATCGAGTTTATTGATGAGTCCGCAATATTTGCGCCAGTTTCGCCAGCCACCATTGTCGTAAATCATTTGCGCCCGTTCTCTGGCAAATGTCATGAATGAAGGAGAGACAACTTCGGTGTTCATCTCCTTAGCAAGCGCGACGGTCGTAACCTCGCCCTCCCTGTCAAGCTCCTTATAAGTTTCCATTGCCTTGGCGAGAATGTCTGCCAACTGCGCATTGAGTACCTTCGCATCGCGTACACCTCCACGCACCCAGTTCTCGCCTTTGCATTTCGCATTGAAGTCAGATGGCCGGGCAATCTCGACCATCGTCTTGATAAGTTTCCTTTTGCCGCCTACTGTTACGCGGAGATATCCCACGTAAGTCTTATTCTTTGTCGGTCGTCCGTTGAGTTCAAATCTGAATGTTGCCATTTGGAGAGATTATTAGAGTATAAAATGGTTACAGGCAACTTTTGCCTGTAATAGAGGCAGGGTTCAACCTGAATCCTGCTGCAAAGGCAACTCAAAATAATTTTACAGGCAAATTTACAGGCAAAATTCCGCTATTTTAAGTAATTCAAAGAGTCTTAAAATT
>ENA-OYXU01000270-OYXU01000270.1-human-gut-metagenome-genome-assembly--contig:-NODE-270-length-21710-cov-5.021473_pt1 | contig 21710 bp, 10 predicted proteins | sample MGYA00243243_ERZ653435 | MGnify/ENA primary metagenome ERZ653435 (study PRJEB26926, sample SAMN06165113) | human gut metagenome | biome: ENVO:00009003; feature: ENVO:2100002; material: ENVO:00002003... | reverse complement strand
GAGATGCAGCGTAGTCTCGTGGGCTCGGAGATGTGTATAAGAGACAGGTCTATCTGATTGTCCGTCAGGAGCAGTGGACTCCGCCGGCACGCTGGGAGTACTTCTGGATTCAGGGTCATGTCGACGCCGTATCGCCCCGCAACCTCACCAATCTCGGCGGCGGCACAGGATGGGACCGCTCGGTATGGTACAACGTGTTCATCAACGAGCACATGAAGGTCAACCGCGAGTACTACGCACAGCGCGGCATCAACTATGTGCCCTCTGTATCTCCGACATACTACCAGTATGTATGGTCACAGAACTACAACCACCCCATCATCCGTCATAACGTTGACGACTTCCGCGTACGCTGCTGGTCTGCCAAAATGCAGCTCGGCACCGAGAAGATGGTCATCATCGACGCCTACAACGAGTGGATGTTCGGCAACGCTGTCGAGCCTACCGACGAAGACTACGGCTTCGGCTGGGGCGACAAGTTCCTCCTCGCCATCGCCGACGAGTTCAAAGTCAAATAAGACGCTTTACACAGCAGCTCCCGCAGCTGTCAGATAAAAGGCGCCGCGGCCATCCGATGATAGTCGCGGCGCTTTTTTTATAACAAATCATAAAAACGCGGCTAACAACTGATATTAACCTGAAATAATAGAATAATTCCGAAAATTAACCGCCCTATTAAGCCGATTTTATGCCGAAACTAAGCCTGCGAATCTAAATTTGCAACAAATCTAAAACCAAACTCCACGGATAAGCAGCATGAGTGCAAAAAATAGACTTTGTTTTGCAGCCTTAGCCATGGCGGCATGTGTTATGCCTGCCCCGGCTCAGACTGTTTTATTGTCACAGGACTTCGACAAAACTTCACAGCCCGTCAAAACAATCGGACGCGGCGATTCTCGCGTTACAGCCGACGGCGTATTCCGCTCACAGGACTCTTACGGCCTATTCGGCGACAAAACTATGCGCAACTACCGCATGCGCTTCAAAGCCCGCGCCCCTAAAGACGCCGAGCAGGTGCAGATTTGGGCCGGTTTTAACGCCGCAAACCGCTACGACCGCTACGTCGTCGGCATCAAAGGAGGTCTGCAGGATGACCTCTACCTCGCTCGTCAGGGCTATATGGGCACCGACGAGTTTCTCGACATCCGCGAGCTCGGCTTCCACCCCGAGCCCGGTCAGTGGATTGACGTCACCATCGAGCAGGCCGACGGCCGCATCCGCGTCTTCCTCAACAACGAAGACACCCCGCGCATCGACCTCGTCGACAAAAACTACGACCTCGCTCCAGTCGGCTACGCCACATTAGGCGGCAGCTGGGTGCCGACCGAGTTTGACGACCTCGTCATCGAGCAGCTCCCCGAGGGCTACTTCGCAAACATCCCCGCAAAAACAAAGGAATTTTATCTGACCGACGCCCAAAAAGAGACCAAACGTCAGGGCGAACGCAAAGACTGGCGCGGCAAACGCCTCGAGCGCCTCAACGGCCCGCGCACAGTCATCAGCCTCGACGGCGACTGGCTCTTCTCGCCGACTTATGAGACAAACGAGACTGCCAAAGGCGCCTCACCCGAGGCCGGCGACGAGTCATGGCACGTAATGCCCGTCCCCAATTTCTGGAATCCAAGCCGCATCTGGCTCCACGGCGAGACCATGGGCACTCCGGCCGGTCACCGTCCCAAAGGCGTATCCGACACCTACTTCCAGAAAGAATCACGCCGCTGCGACGACTACACGTTCAACTATCGCAAGACCGACGCCGCTTGGTACCGCCAGTGGGTTGACCTGCCCGCCGACATCGCCGGCAAACGCGTCACCCTCGACTTTGACGGCGTCTCAAAAATCTGCGAAGTCTACATCAACGGCCACGAAGCCGCCAAACACATAGGCATGTTCGGCTCATTCGAGGTCGACGGCTCTAAATACTTCAAGCCCGGCCGCAATCTAATCGCCGTCAAAGTGCTCCGCAACGCCGGTACATCGGGCGAAGTAGGCAACGACGCCCTCGAAATCTACTACTCGGCCTCGCGCGACAACTCCGCCCGCAAAGAGAGCGGCGCCAACGTCAACCGCAATATCCTCAACGAGCTGCCCCACGGTTTCTATGGTGATAACCCCGCCGGCATCTGGCGTCCCGTCAAGCTGACCGTCAGCGAGCCCCTCAAGGTCGAGGACGTATTCATCCGCCCGCGCCTCGACGGCGCCGACTTTGACATCGCCGTCTACAACCACTCGGCCGAGCCCCGTAAGTTTGACATCCGCACCAAAATCGCCGACCACCGCACAGGCAAAATCCTCTACGAAGGCACCGACCGCACCGGCCTGACACTCGCAGCCGGAGGCAAGGACTCGCTCACATACTCTATAAACGACCTGCAGCCCAAACTCTGGTCACCCTCCGACCCCAACCTCTACGACTTCACCTTCTCGCTCGTCGACAACGGCAAGACCGTCGACTCTGAGAAAATCGTCTCGGGTTTCCGCACTTTTGAGGTCAAAAACGGCCAGTTTGAGCTTAACGGTCACAAATACGCCCTCCGCGGCGGCAACCACACGCCCTTCGCTCTCGGCCCCAACGACCGCGAGCTCGCCGACACTTTCTATCAGCTCATGAAGAAAGGCAACCTCGAGGTAACCCGCACACACACATGCCCCTATAACGAACTGTGGATGGCCGCAGCCGACGAAAACGGCATCGGCGTCTCATACGAGGGCACATGGTCGTGGCTCTACATCCACGAAACCTTCCCCGCCGACGACATCGTCGACTTCTGGGAGAACGAATGGATTCACCTGATGAAACAGATGCGCAACCACCCCTCGCTGCTCTTCTGGACCGTCAACAACGAGATGAAATTCTACGACCTCGACCCTGACTTCGAGCGTTGCAAATACAAGATGACCCGCATCAGCAACTGCGTGCGCCACATGCGCGAGGCCGATCCCACACGTCCCGTCTGCTTCGACTCAAACTATCAGGCCAAAGGCAAGGACAAAAAATTCGGCGCCGATTTCATGACTACGATTGACGACGGCGACATCGACGACGTGCACTCATATATTAACTGGTATGACCACACGCTCTTCCGCTACTTCAAGGGCGAGCTGCAGAACGGCTTCAAACTCGCCGACCGTCCGCTGATTTCGCAGGAGATGTCGACCGGCTATCCTCAGAACGAGACCGGCCACGCCACACGCTCATACACCATGCAGCACCAGAATCCGCAGTCGCTCATCGGTCTGCAGTGCTACGAGTTCAGCAACCCCGCCAACTTCCTCCGCGCACAGTCGTTCATCACCTCGGAGCTCGCCGAGGGTCTGCGCCGCAGCAACGATCAGGCATCGGGCACCATCCACTTCGCCCTGCTGACATGGTTCAAACAGGTCTATGACGCACAGCGCATACAGCCGTGGCCCACATATTACGCCATGCAGCGCGCCATGCAGCCCGTGCTCGTCAGCGCCGAGTTGTGGGGACGCCACCTCTACGCCGGCGAGAAACTCCCCGTGCGCTTCTGCATCGTCAACGACGACCTCGACGGCAAAGACCTCGCCGCCGGCACTATCGACTGGTCGCTGACCGCTGCCGACGGCCGTGTCATCGCCAAGGGCACCGAGCCCGCCAAAGCCGTGGCTCACTACGGCCGCCTCTGGGTCGAGCCCTCAATCATCCTCCCCGCCGACCTCGGCGCAGACCGCGTAGAGGCCACACTCAACCTCGCCTACACCGCCGGCGGCAAACAGCGCTCGGCAAACAAATATGACCTCACCCTCGCCTCGCGCGACTGGGCTGCAAAAGGCTACTCGGTCAAGGGCAAACCCGTCATCGTCGACCGTGACGGCATCGCTCCGACACTCGACGCCCTCGGCATTGCCTACACCACGGCCGACGACATAGCCAAGGCTGTCAAGACCCGCCGCGCATCGTCGGTTATCCTCTCGGGCATCAACGAACTCTCTGACGCTGACGTCAAAGCTCTGCGCTACTACATGTCACGCGGTGGCAAAGTGCTCTTCCTCCGCGGCGAGAACGGCGTCAAAGCTGTCTTCCCCGAGCACATCGCCGGCACAATCAAACCCACCGAAGGCGACATCGCCAACATGGACGTACCCGAATCGCCCGTCTTCGACGGTCTCGACTACTTCGACCTGCGCTACTTCAACGACAACCGCCGCGAAGTCCCCAAAGTCTGCGAGACCATCTATCACATCAACCGCAACGACGACATCATCACACCGCTCGTGATGCAGCAGAAAATCCACGGCTACATCGACGGAGACATGAAGACACGTGCCGAACACGTGGCCAAGATGCGCGGTTTCGCACTCCTTGATATCAAACACGGCAAGGGAGGGGCTCTCGTTTCGTCACTTGAGACCAACAAGGCTGCCACCGACCCCGTCGCCGGACGTCTGCTCGCCAACATGATTAACGAAGTTTCCAAATAATAACATTTTTTCATCACTCCCGGCTGAAAAACAGCCTTAACAAACCAGAACCATTTCTAATGAAAAAAGCATTAATTGCACTTACCATCATGGCCGCATCGCTCATCCCGGCGGCGGCCAAAGAGGCAAAGCAAAGCGATAAACTGGTCTACAAGCATGTTTTTGCTCCGTCGACCGGCATCGTAAACGACGTCGAGCGCGGCTACCGTCAGGAAGTCTGCCTCAACGGCTACTGGGATTTCCAGCCCGTAGCCACGCCTAAGGACTACAAGCAGGGCGCAGGCATCGCTCCCGAGCTGCCCAAGCCCACAGCCGACGGCTGGAGCTCGACTAAAATCAAGATTCCTTCGCCGTGGAACATTAACTCATTTGCTTACCGCGACCTCGAGGGCCCCGACCACCGCAACTATCCCTCCTATCCCAAAGAGTGGGAAAACTGCCTGATGGGCTGGCTCAAAAAGACCGTCACAGTGCCTGCCGACTGGGCCGGTGAAGACATCAAGCTCTACTTCGAGGCCGTAGCCGGCCAGACCGTCGTCTATGTCAACGGCAAAAAAGTCGGCGAGAACTTCGACCTCTTCCTCCCGTTCTCATGCGACATCACCGCCGAAGCCGAGCCCGGCAAACAGATTGAGATTCTTGTCGGCGAACGCAGCCAGAAACTCTTCGAGGACAACGGCTCAATCGGCCGACGCATCATTCCCGCAGGCTCTATGTGGGGCTACCACATCAACGGCATCTGGCAGGACGTCTATCTGCTCGCCATGCCAAAAGTGCGCGTCGACGACATCTATGTCAAGCCCCTCGTTTCAAAAAACACTCTTGAAATCGACGTCACTCTGACCAACAACACCGACCGCAAGAGCGACATTACACTCGGCGGCGACATCCGCGAGTGGATTAACCTCGCCGGCACAGATGTAAACTCCGCACCCGTACCCGCCTCCGAGCTCGGCCGAGCAGCCATTGACATCAAGCCCGTCAAGGTCAGCGTTCCTGCCGGCGCAACTGTCACAGAGACCATCTCGCTCCCCGTCGACAACCGCCTGCTCAAATGGACACCCGAGCATCCCAACCTCTACGGTCTCGTGCTCAATGTCAATAACAAGAAACAGACCGTCGACACAAAATACGAACGTTTCGGCTGGCGCGAATGGACATTCGACGGCACAAAACAGCTCCTTAACGGCGAGCCCTATGTGCTCCGCAGCGACTCTTGGCACTTCCAAGGCATCCCCCAGCTGACGCGCCGCTACGCTTGGGCTTGGTATACTGCCATCAAGAACATGAACGGCAACGCTATCCGTCCCCACGCTCAGGTCTATCCCCGTTTCTACCTTGACCTTGCCGACGAGATGGGCATATGCGTGCTCGACGAGACCGCCAACTGGGCTTCTGACGGCGGTCCCAAATTAGACTCCGAGAAATTCTGGACAAACTCCAAAGACCACCTGCGCCGCTTCGTAAAACGCGACCGCAACCACCCCGCCGTCTTCGGCTGGTCTGTCTCAAACGAGAACAAACCTGTAATCCTCCACGTCTACAACCGTCCCGACCTCATGCCCCAGCAGTACAAGGCATGGGAGGAATGGCGCGACATCGTCCGCGAACTCGACCCCACACGTCCTTGGATTTCATCTGACGGCGAGGACGACGGCGACGGACGTCTCCCTGTAACCGTGGGCCACTACGGCGACCGCAACTCTATGGTCAACTGGAAGAACATCGGCAAACCGTGGGGCATCGGCGAAACTTCGATGGCCTACTACGGCACACCCGAACAGATTGCAAAAGTAAACGGCGAGCGCGCCTACGAGTCGGCCGAGGGCCGCATGGAAGGTCTCGCCATCGAGTGCTACAACCTCGTCAAAGACATGCGCGAGATGGGCGCAAGCTTCACCACCGTCTTCAACATGGTGTGGTATGCCCTCCAGCCCCTGCCCCTCGGCAAACGTGACATCACCACAGCTCCCGATATGAACGACGGTATCTTCTTCGGCGAATATGTCGAAGGCGTCCCCGGCGTGCAGCCCGAGCGCGTAGGTCCTTACTGCACCACCTTCAACCCCGGCTATGACCCATCGCTGCCCCTCTACCGCCCGTGGCCTATGTATGACGCACTGCGCGCCGCCAACGCCCCCGACGGAGCCGCATGGTGTGAGTGGGCTACTGTCGACAAGTCGAAATACCTTGCCCCCGAAGCTGTAGCAGCCGCCGAGTCTTACAAAGAGGTCTACTTCATCGGTCCTGAGAAATCACGCGTCAAAGCAGTCATGGACGATCAGGGCGTAGTATTCACAACCGCCAAATCCAAGACTCCCGCCGCTGCACTCTACATCGTCGACGCATCGGCTCCTCTCTCTGCAGCTGACGCCGTCACCCTCAAAGCCGCTGCCGCCAAGGGCGCTGACATCTGGCTGTGGGGCATCACACCCGAGACCCTCGGCTCTTACGGCGCCGTCCTCCCCATGCCTCTGACTGTCAACGAACTCGTGCGCTCGTCTTACCTCCCCGTGCAGAAATCATGGATTCGCGGCCTCAACAACAGCGACTTCTACTTCTGCGAGATTCAGAAGGCCGACGCCTCTAAATACTCCCTCTCAGGCCTCCTCGTCGACGAAGGCGATGTGCTGCTCAACGCCAACACAACCGACTGGCGCAAATGGAACAAACGCCCCGAGGAACTCAAGACAGCCGCCCTGCTCCGCTCTATCAACGAGTGCACTGCCCCGACAGCCGTATTCGTAAAATATCAGGCCGGACCCTCTGCTCTATACGTATCGACCCTCACCGAGTTTGCAAACTCTGAGAAAGGCTTCAAGACACTCTCGACAATGCTCCGCAACGCCGGTGTGCCCACAAAGGCCGTCGACGTCAACCCCGACGACGTCTTCTTCCTGCGTGACGGCGAGCTTCAGTTCCCCGCTTCGGCAAAATCTCACCTCGTCAAAGACGGCGACGGCTGGTCGTTCACCTTCTATGCATTCAGCCCCCGTCCTCTCGACGACCTGCTCATCGAGCCCAATGTGCCCAAACTGACACTCATCGTCAAAGGCAAACAGGTTGCTCTCGCCATCAACGACAAAGACCTCCCCGCCAAGAACGCAAACCGCCACGAGTCGACATTCATCGAGCTCCCGCTCAAACAGGGCTGGAACAAGCTGACAGTCAAAATCGGCTCCGACCGCAACGACTTCAACGGCTGGTTTAAATGCGACAACAACAAGGAGTATATGCCTCTGATGAAAGCATCATACATCAATCCCGAACACAAATAATTACCCTAATACCGATTTCCTATGAAAAAAAGATTACTGACAGCTCTTGCGCTGACCATGCTTGGAGCAGGTTCCGTTTTCGCGGCTACCTACACCCCCAAGTATGAAGTCATCGAGAAAGCCGACTATCCGACCACGGATGTCAATGTTATCACTTACAACATCCTTGACTACGAGCCCGCAGCCAACCAAGGTTCCAAAGACGTCACCACACTGCTGCAGAGCCTGCTCAACGCAGCCGGCGACTACTCGTCATATCCCAGCGGCGACTCACAGGCCTATCGCAAGACCGGCGGCGTGGTCTACCTGCCCGCAGGCAAATACCGCATCAACGGTAAAATCAACGTGCCCCGCGGTACATCGCTCCGCGGTGACTGGAAAAAGCCCGTCAAGGGTCAGGCCATCGAAGGCACAATCATCGTCGCAGGCAACAAATATAAAGGCAGCACCGACGAGACAAACGGCCTCTTCGTGATGGAACCCTCTACCCAGATCAGCCACCTCGCCATCTGGTATGAGGATCAGGACGCAAACAATCCTTCTCCCTATCCCCCCTCAATAGTTTACGGTAAAAAAGGCTACTTCGGCAACGACTATTGCAACGTACGTTTCGTAACCCTCGTAAACTCTTATGTAGGTCTTATTTTCTCGGAACTCAACGGCGGCGGTTGCCCCAACATCTTCCACCTCTACGGCACACCCCTGTCTGTCGGAGTCGCAATGGACAACATCGCTGACGTAGGCCGTTTCGACCACCTCGACTTCTCGCCTGCCTACTGGGCCGGCTCAGGTATGCCCAACGCAGGTGACGCTACAAACTTCACCTATAACAACGGTACCGGTTTCGAAATGCGCCGTAACGACTGGTCTTACTGCTGTAACTATACAGCCGAAGGCTATGCCCGCGGTTTCTGGGCAAAGAAATCTCCCGAGCATGTAGGCTCAAGCGGCACACCTAACGGCCACAACTACAACATGACCTTCATCAACTGTAAGACCGGTGTCTACGTAACCGATACATCAGGCTCGGGCATCATGTTCACACGCGTCAAGACTCAGGGTTGCGAGTATGGTGTTGAGCAGGCCATCGGTCAGGGCAACCCGACCCAGTATCTCAACTGCGAGATCTCGGGCCGCGTCAAAGGTCTTATGGTACACTCGGGCGTTTCTAACGACGCTATCATCAAATTCCAGAACTCAACTGTTTCGGGCGGCACAGAAATCGAGTCTGCCCAGTTCATGGCCGACAACTGTACGTTCGACGGCGACGTCAACATCGGCGCTCTCGCCCGCTGCGTGTTCACCTCTAACACCATGCGTTCGGGCGTGTTCAACAACGCTTCTCTCTATGAGTGCGTCGTCGACCACAACAAATACAGCGTTCCTTCGCTCCCCGACTACCCCGAGGAACTCATGGAAATCCCCGTCACCAAACCTGCCAAAAACAATCTCTTCGTTGTCACCAACTACGGTGCCGAGCCTAAATACATCGACAAAACCGCGGCTAACAACGAGGTTTACAACGCCAAGGACAACGCTCCCGCCATCCAGCAGGCTCTTAACGCTGCCAAGAACGCCGGCGGCGGTATCGTTTACCTCCCTTCAGGCCACTACCGCATGAGCAGCAACATCGTCATCCCGACAGGCGTCGAGCTCCGCGGCTCTGCCGACATGGCATCGACTCCCCGCGGTCAGGGCGCTATCCTCGAGGTTACCGTAGGCGAAGGCTCTGCCAACGGCACTCCTCTCATCACCATGGAGCCCAGCTCGGGCCTCCGCGGCATCTCGATCAACTATCCCAAACAGGACGCTTCAATCTTCACAGAAGTCGCAGGTAGCGGAGCCGTACTCGCTCACTCTGTCTGCACACCTAAACAGTATCCCTACGCAGTCCGCGGCAACGCTGACTGCTATGTTGTCAACCTCGCCCTCCGCACATGCTATCAGGGTGTCGACATGTTCACCAACAAGTGCGACCGTCACTATGTCGACTACATCTCGGGCCACTGCTTCAAGAACGTAATCCGCATCGGCGGTAACTCTGAGAACGGTACCGTTTCTAACATCCAGTGTAACACCATCGCCTACGCTGCAGGTGACGAGTGGAAGTTCGGTCTGTGGCCCAACTCACTCCACAATAAAGACGGCAACCATTCAAATGCCTGCTACCAGCAGAACTATGACGAGCTCGACTTCCTCGTAGTCGGTGACTGCAAGAAAGAAAACCTCTATAACAACTTCCTCTTCGGCGCGTCAATCGGTATGCTCTTCCAGAGCGACGGCAACGGCGGTCCCACGTTCTACTCTGTCGGTAACGCAGTCGACGGTGTTATCAACACCTTCGTCTTCCGCGCAGCTGCCGAAGACGCCTGCATGGTCAACTCTCAGCTCGTAGCCCTCGACAACGGTCACTCTGCATCGTTCTTCACCACAGAGTCTACGTTCAACAAGACCATCAACATGTTCTCGACCAACAACTGGGGCGGTGGTGACACCTTCGCCAAGATTGAGGGCGGTAACGTCAACTTTATCCTCGCCAACCTCGACCAGAGCGGCGACAAGACCACTTATGCAGTTTCAGGCAACGGCAAATTCAAATTTGTCAACGCCAACTTCAAGCGCAACGTCAACACCAACGCCAACAAGAACGTAAGCGTACACAACGCTATCTACACTCCTGTCGGCACAGGCAACGCCGCATCTGACTTCGGTGAATTCCACGACGTACTCGCCGTGCAGTGGAAGATGATTAACAAGACCGGCTTCATATCTCGTGACGGCTGGCACGTAATCGCATTCGACGACGAATACGGCCGCGACGCTAAGGGCAACGAGCAGCGCGATGACTGGCGCCACGCCGGCGACGCTCTCGCAAGCCGCGCTATCGACGGTGACATCTCTATCCGCTGGTCAACCAAAGGCTCACAGGCTCCCTGCGGCTGGTATGACGAATGGGCAAACAGCAAAGAGCCCGGTAAAGTCGACAAGATTTCATGGAAATCACGTCCTCCGCAGTGGTATGCAATATTCTTCAACCACGACCACAATAAGGCTCAGCATCTTAATGCAATGATACTCGACGCCGGCTCAGCCACTTCAGACGGTCCCGCAGAGTGGGTACTCGAAGTTGTTGACGATAACGGCACATCAGGCTGGGAAATCACTCTGCCTTCAGGCAAAGAGAAAAAAGGCGACCAGCCCAGCGGCATGAAATCTGTAATGCCTGATCCGACAACCGAAATCTATGGTCACAAATGGCGTAAAGTTGCTTCTGGCGCAGGTGCAGGCGGCCTCCTCATCGCTGTATTCCCCGAAGAGGATGTAACCGGTATCCGCATGACTCAGACCGGCTCTAAAGGCAACTACTGGTCAATCGCCGAAGTCGAGGCTGCCATGCTGCAGGGCGTGAAAGTGTCGGGCATCGACGCAGTCACTATGGCTGACGACAACATGCTGCTCTATGTTGACCGCACTCTGGTCATCTCTCGCGGCATCTTCGGCTCACAGGACGAAGTCGAGGTAGAAATCTTCGACCTCAGCGGCCGCAAAGTCGACGGATTCTTCGCCGACGACACCAAAGTCGACCTCAGCGACCTCGCTGCCGGTACTTATGTAATCTCAGCACGCGGCGACAACAAATCGTCTATCAAAGTGCTCGTGAAATAAGTCACGGTCCCCGACAATAAGAAATTGAATTAGTATGGAAGACGGGGATTTCCGAACATCAGACTTCGGAAATCCCCGTCTTAATTATAGTAAGGACGTGCCTTTGGCACGTATAAAAAGGCAACACTGATTCTCCCACAATGTAGGGACGTGCCTTTGGCACGTATAACTTGGCCGCTTTAATCCGCGAATCATACATGCCGTCACTCGCTCTGCTCGCTTTGACATGTCCCTACATTAAAATTCCAAAATTAAAAACGTTTAAAACTCAAATTATTATATGACCCTTAAAACCATAATCCTCTCAGCCGCCTTCGCCGCGACAATCGTCACAGCGCAGGCCATCGAGCCTTATCAGGACCCGTCACTCTCACCCGAGCAGCGCGCCGACGACCTCATCAGCCGACTCACCCTCGAGGAGAAAACAAGCCTTATGATGGATGCCTCACACGCCATCGAGCGCCTCGGCATCAAGGAGTACAACTGGTGGAACGAGGCTCTGCACGGTGTCGGCCGCAACGGTCTCGCCACTATGTTCCCCCAGACAATCGGCCTCGCATCTACATGGGACGCCGACGGCATCTACCGCGCCTTCACCATCGTCTCCGACGAGGCACGCGCCAAATATAACGAAGCCCGCAAGAACGGCGACTACAAGCGCTACACCGGTCTCACATTCTGGACCCCCAACGTCAACATCTTCCGCGACCCGCGCTGGGGACGCGGTCAGGAAACCTACGGCGAGGACCCCTATCTCGCCTCAGTCCTCGGCACACAGGTTGTCAGAGGCCTGCAGGGTGACCCCGACTCAAAAGTCCGCAAAACCGTGGCATGCGCCAAACACTATGCCGTGCACAGCGGTCCCGAGAAGACACGCCACTCGTTTGACGCCAAAGACATCGACCCGCGCGACCTCCACGAGACATATCTGCCGGCCTTCAAGGCCCTCGTCGACGCCGGTGTCGGTCAGGTCATGTGCGCCTACAACCGCTTTGAGAGCGAGCCCTGCTGCTCAAACAAGAAACTTCTCCAACAGATACTGCGCAATGACTGGGGCTATCAGGGCATCGTCGTCTCTGACTGCGGCGCCATCTCCGACCTCCACGCCCGCGGACACCACGAGACCTATCCCAACGTCGAGTCAGCCTCAGCCGCTGCCGTAATCTCAGGCACAGACTTAGAGTGCGGCGGCGACTACCGCAACCTGCCCCGCGCCGTCGAGCAGGGCCTCATCACCGAAGACGAAATCAACCGCAGCCTCCGCCGCCTGCTCGTCATGCGCTACGAGCTCGGCGAGATGGACGATTACACAGCCTCGCCTTGGGCCGGACTTGACATGTCGATTGTCGACAGCCAGCCTCACCGCGATTTCTCGTTGGATATGACCCGCAAATCGCTCGTGCTCCTCAAAAACAACGGCATCCTGCCGCTCAAACGTTCTACCGCCGTGGCCATCGTCGGCCCTAACGCCGATAACGCCCAAATGCAGTGGGGCAACTACGAGGGCCGTCCGTCCTACACCTTCACCATAGCCGAAGGTCTCAAAAATAAAAACGCCGCAAGCACCTACGACCACGCCTGCGACTACTTCAAGATTGACGAAGGTTTTGACCCCGCCAAAATCAAAGAGGACATCGTAGTCTTCGTCGGCGGCATCTCGCCCGATTTCGAGGGTGAGGAGAAGCCCGTCGACTATCCCGGCTTCATCGGCGGTGACCGCACCACCATCGAGCTTCCCGCCGCACAGCGCGAAGCCATTGCCGCCCTCAAAAAAGCCGGCAAGAAGGTGATTTTTGTCAACTGCTCGGGCTCGGCTGTCGCTCTGACTCCTGAAAACGAAATTGCCGACGCCATCCTGCAGGCATGGTATCCCGGACAGGCCGGCGGTCTGGCCGTGGCCGACATCATCTACGGCGACTACAACCCCTCGGGCCGTCTCCCGGTAACTTTCTACGCCGACGACTCTCAGCTCCCCGACTTCAACGATTACTCGATGGTCGGCCGCACTTACCGCTTCCTCGGTGACAAAAAGCCGCTCTATCACTTCGGCTACGGACTGAGCTACACCACATTCGACTACGGCAAAGGGCGCCTCTCGCGCAAATCAATCAACGCAGGCGAGAACGTCCGCGTCACCGTGCCGGTCACCAACACCGGCTCACGCCGCGGCACAGAGGTCGTGCAGGTCTACGTCCGACGTCTCGACGACGTGGCCGGTCCCGACCGCTCGCTGCGCGCCTTCGCCCGTCAGGAAATAATGCCCGGCCGCACCGCCGACGTCGTGCTCGATCTTGACGCCGAGGCTTTTGCAAGCTACGACCCCGAGTCCGGCCGCATGGGCATCGTCCCCGGCAAATATGAGATTTCTTATGGCCCGTCATCGGCTCCCGAAGCTCTGAAGACTCTGTCTTTAACCGTAAAATAAGCATATGAAGGCATTTATCTGTGCCCTCGCTGTCACAGCGGCCGCCCCATGTGGCGGCCGCTGCCGTTAAGAGTGATTTCCGCCCCTCAAACTGGGTCAATCCCTTTATCGGCGCAAGCACGTCAGTCGGCGAGGCCGGAGTCTATCACGGATTAGGCAAGACCTTCCCCGGCGCGACAACGCCTTTCGGCATGGTGCAGCTCAGTCCCAACACCATCACGGGCGGCGACAACGGCCCGGGACGTGTATATATTAAGTCGGCTCGACTCAACGGGCGCTCCTACCTTCTGCGCCACATCGACCACAAGACGGTCGCAGCCGGAGGCATCCTCGAGCTGACGATGTCAGACACCCCCGATTGAAAGTCTTCCCCTCATTAAACAAAAGAGCGACCCGCAGGCCGCTCTTTTTATTTTCAATCCGCATTAAAATTGCTGACATCGGTCAGCAGGACAGGCTCGCCCTCGCTCTGGTCTATGGTGACATTGTCGAAGTGCAGTCCGTCGACATAACGCAGATCTGCGCCGAGACGAGTGCGGAATGTCGAATTTTTTACCTTAATGCCTGTAAGCGGCATCTCCGGGAGACCGTTGAAAAGCATAGCACGGTCAGCTCCGCGGCAAAGCACGTCAGATATGTGGATGTCGCGGAAACACGGCGTCTCTTCAGTCACCGGCTTAAGTTCGGGTTTACCCTTAATGCCGTAATAGAGGTCGAAAATGAGAGCATCGCCGTCGATATTGGCCATGTTGATATTATTTATGTAAATCGACTCGACCACGCCTCCGCGGCCACGGGCCGATTTAAAGCGCAGACCGCAGTCAGTGCCGATGAAGACGCAGTCAGAGATAGCTACATTGCGCACGCCGCCCGACATCTCAGAGCCGATGACAAATCCGCCGTGGCCGTGATAGACCGTACAACGCTCGATGACAACGTTTTCGCATGGTTTGGCGCGCAGACGTCCGTCACGGTCCTTGCCCGACTTGATGCAGATGGCGTCGTCGCCGACATCAAATGTGCAGTCGGTAACAAGCACGTTGCGGCACGACTCGGCGTCGAGACCGTCACCGTTCTGAGCATACCACGGATTGCGCACATTGACACGGTTGATGAGTACGTTCTCACACATCAGAGGGTGTAGATTCCAGCTCGGAGAGTTTTCAAAGGTAACATCTTCAAGCAGCACGTTGCGGCATGATATAAACGACAGCAGCACCGGACGCAGAAAGTCATGGGCATAGTCCCAGTCGGTGCGTCCGTCAGAGAGTTTGCCTTTATCGCGTATGCCGTCCTCGGCAATCTCACGTATACGTTCTGTCGGAAACCATGTGTCGCCTTTGTGGTTGACAGCACCGTTTTTGACAAGTTTCTCCCACTTCGACGGAGCGAGTTTGCCGCGCTTGACAGGACGCCATGCATCTCCGCTGCCGTTGATGGTACCGCTGCCTGTAATAGCTATGTCAGTCTTGCCGACAGCCATAATCGGCGACTGGCAGCGCATCATGTCTAACCCCTCGAAAACTGTCGACACCAAGGGATAATCGGCGAAATTATCAGAGAAAAGTATCAGCGCACCGTCGCTCAGATGCATCTCTATATTACTCTCAAAGACAATCGGTCCGGTCAGCCAGATGCCGTCGGGCACAACGAGACGTCCGCCTCCTTTGGCCGCAAGTTCGGCCATGGCAACGGCGAAAGCGCCGGAATTATCCGTCACGCCGTCTGATTTTGCTCCGAAATCGGTTAGCACGACCTCACGGTCGGGTATCGACGGGCGGGAAATAACAGGCCGTTCGAACGGCAGGGCGGACTGAGCGCCGGCTGTAGCGGTCACAATAGCAGCTGAAATGACCGCGATGAAATGTTTTATAGCTTGCACGGCAGGTAAATGATTAGATTTTCGGTTAGAAAGATGTTTAAGTACTATATAATATTAATGTGATGCGCAGGATTCGTCAATATTTGCTGTCTGTGTCGTAGCCGAGCTCCTCCATCTCTAATGATGCCCAGATGAACGGACCGACGCCCTTGGCGTCATTGTCGCGCACAGGCTCACTGAGGTAGTAGGCATAAGAGCCGTCGCGCTTACGGTTCTCCTTGATTTTGGGAGCGACCTTGGCCACAGCGGGGCTCATGCCCGGGCCGAGGCCGGCTACAGCACAGCACGAAGTGAGTGAAATGGTCTTGTCGGGATTGACTTTAATCAGATTGTTGACAATGCCGCTGTAAGCTTTTTTGCCGGCCTCGAGCATCTCATTGCCGACATAGCCGAGACGGGCCGATTTGAGCAGAGCGTATGCAAACATCGATGACGCCGTGGCCTCAAGATAGTTACCATCGCGGCCGGGAGCGTCCATCACCTGCCACCAGAGGCCGGTCTCGGGATCCTGCCATTTGACGACCGAGCCGAGGGTCTGCGAAAGCAGAGCGACAAGCTCGTCACGACGGGCGTAGTCGTCAGGCATAGCGTCTAAAAGTTCGACGAGAGCCATAACATACCATCCCTGCGCACGGCCCCAGCAGTGCTGCGACAGACCGGTGACACTGTCGGCCCAGAACATCTGACGTGTCTCGTCCCAAGCATGACGGTTGAGGTCGGTCGCGGGGTCGAGTGTGCGCTCATAAGTCTTCTTCACCTGATCGACGGCGTCGTCATAGATTTTCTTGACGTCGCGCGGCTTGTTGAAGAGCGGCGCGGTCAGTGTGCCGTAAGGGAGGCCCATAAAGATGCCGTCAAGCCACACCTGCCACGCGTAGATGGCCTTGTGCCAGTAGACACCCTCTTTTGTACGGGGCTGGTCACGGAGCTGTCGGGCGAGAGTGCTCATGGCTTTGAGATTCTTCTCCTCGGGAAAGTGCTGCTGCATCTTGGCGAGAAAGTGGCCCGTGCGGACGTTATCGAGGTTGTAGGCGTCGATGCTGTAGCCGCGTATCGTGCCGTCCGGTGTAATCATCGTGTCGGTATACATGCGGCAGTAGTCGACAATTTCGTCGCCGCCGTGACGCAGATATGTATCGAGCATGGCCTCAAGCTCGATGCCCATGACATAGCTCCATTTGGGTTTCTTGGAGAAGTCCAAGAGGTAGCTTTCGGGCACACGCTTCATCTCCGAGGCGGTCATCCAGCTGCTGTAATGCTTGTAAGGCTTGCTGTCAAGACAGAGGCGGCCGTTGACATAGTAGTCATCATATTTAATATCTTTGGTGAGTCCCTCGATGTAGTTACCGTCGGCGACGCCGTCAAAGCGGCAGTCCTTGAGTGTGATGTTGCTGACATTGGCCACAGAGTCAAGAGCGACGACCATCAGTCCGTATTTGCTCTTCTGACATGTCACGCGTTCGAGGGTGACATCACGCACCACGGGCAGATAGCCGCGGCAGCAAAGCTCGCGCGGCTCATAGTCAAGGTTGATTTTGAGCACCGACTCCTTGCACTGGCCGACCTCGCAGTCGCGCACGAAGATGCGCTCTATCACACCGCCGCGGCAGGTGTTGGTCTTGATGCGCACGACGCGGTCAAGATTGGGACTGTCCATGATGCAGCGCTCGGCGTAGATGTCGCGTGCGCCGCCCGAAATCTCAGAGCCGATGACCACGCCGCCGTGACCGTTGCGCATCTCACAGCCGCGTATCACAATATTCTCGCTCGGACGGTCCCAGAGGCGTCCGTCATTGTTGCGGCCGCTCTTTATGGCGATGCAGTCGTCGCCGGTGTTGAAGAAACAATTTTCGATAATCACGCCGTCGCACGACTCGGGGTCACAGCCGTCGCCGTTGGGGCCGTCATTGTTGATATGGACGCCGCGCACGGTGATGTTTTTAGACAGCAGAGGATGGATAACCCAAAATGGAGAGCGGAGCATTGTCAGGTCTTCGATGAGTATGTTCTCACACTGATTGAAGTTGACAAGCTGGGGACGCAGACCGTCTTCGGGTCCGAAGACACGCTCCTCGGCGGGGACACCGTCCTCGGCCATTTTAAGCAGACGCGCACGCGAGCCGTTATTCTGGCTGATGATGCCTTCTTTCCAGCCGTAGTGTTTCTTGCCGCACCATTTCCACCATGTCTCGTTGGTGCCTCCGCCGTCGATGACACCTCGGCCGGTCAGTGCGACGTTCTTGGCCTGATAGGCATAGATACAAGGCGAGAGATTGCGGCAGTCAAGGCCCTCCCAGCGTGTGGGCACGATAGGATAAAGCTCCGGCTCGAAGACAAACTGCAGCGTGGCCGTCGAGTCGACATAGAGGTTGACATTGTCAAGCAGGCGTATCGCTCCGGTGTGATAGACGCCGTCAGCGACGACCACGCGGCCGCCCCCGGCTTTTGAGCACTTTTCGATAGCGCGGTTGATTGCCTTCTGATTCTTGCGGGCATCAGCCTCGGGCTTGGCGCCGTAACGTCTGATGTCGAAATCGCGTGCGGCAAATATGGGTTCTGTCACTTGACGCTCGATGCGGCTGACCGCCGCGTCAAAGCTGTCGCTCTCGGCAGCCCTGACCGCAACCGTCGGCAAGACAAGGGCGCATAGTAATAGATTTAATAGTTTCATTTGATAATAAATTTTAGGTAGATACAAATTTAGGCCGTCTGCAAAAGGCTTATGGTGTAATTTTCGGCAAAAAACAAGTCACAATTCTAATAAATTTTGTAAATTGCATCGATTTTGCAAAGGTGTGCGCCGCATACCGCCCGCCAAGAGTGTCGAAAGAGGGGTCTTTTTTGTCAGAAACCCTCAAATTAATTGACAACGGCGCACCTTTGCGCCAATTATTACGCCTGACGCGCCCGCGTCTAATATAACTTTGCTTCATCGATAAATTATAACGTACATAACGAAAATTCTAAATACCTAAAAATTTAATATCCAATCATCGTCATGTATCTATTAGGCTACGATATAGGCAGTTCGTCGGTCAAGGCAGCACTTGTCGACGCCAACACCGGAGTGTGTGTCGCCTCTGACTTTTTCCCCCGTCAGGAGGCACCTATCAAAGCTCTCAAATCAGGCTGGGCCGAGCAGTGCCCCGACGACTGGTGGTCATATCTCAAAGAGGCCACCAAATCCGTACTTGCCACCTCTAAAGTCAATCCCGCCGACATCAAAGCTATAGGCATCAGCTATCAGATGCACGGGCTCGTCGCCATCGACCGCGAGCGCCGCGTGCTCCGCGACGCCATCATCTGGTGTGACTCGCGAGGCGTGCCGTACGGCGAAAAAGCATTCGGTGAACTCGGAGCCGACACCGTGCTCCCCCGCCTGCTCAACTCCCCGGGCAACTTCACGGCCGCCAAACTGCGCTGGGTCAAGGAGAACGAGCCCGAACTCTTCGAGAAAATCGACAAAGTAATGCTCCCCGGCGACTATATCGCCATGCGTCTGACAGGCGAAATCTGCACCAACCCCGAGGGACTTTCGGAGTATATGCTCTGGGACTTCAGCGAAAACGCTCCCGCAAAATTCCTGCTTGACTATTACGGTTTCGACAGCTCGATACTGCCCGAGGTCAAGACCACATTCTGCGAGCAGGGCCGTCTGACTGACGCCGCAGCCGCCGAGCTCGGTCTCAAAGCCGGCACACCCGTCACATACCGCGCCGGCGATCAGCCCAACAACGCCCTGTCGCTCAACGTATTCAACCCCGGCGAAATAGCCTCTACGGCCGGCACATCAGGTGTCGTCTACGGCATCAACGGCACAGTCGACTACGATCGCCGCTCGCGCGTAAACAACTTTGCCCATGTCAACCACTCGGCCGAGCAGACACGCATCGGTGTGATGACCTGCATCAACGGCACCGGCATACTCAACAGCTGGGTCAAGCGCAACATCGCCCCCGAAGGCATCAGCTACGCCGAGATGAACGACCTCGCCGCACAGGCTCCCGTCGGCTCGGCAGGCGTTTCGATTCTTCCCTTCGGCAACGGCGCCGAGCGCGTGCTCGAAAACCGTCAGATAGGCTGCTCGATGCACGGCATCAACTTCAACATCCACAACCGCAGCCACATCATCCGCGCCGCACAGGAGGGCATCGTCTTCTCATTCATGTACGGCATGGAAATCATGGCCTCAATCGGTCTCGATATCAAGAAGATACACGCCGGCCACGCCAACATGTTCCTCAGCCCCATCTTCCGCGACACCCTCGCCTCCGTCTCCGGAGCCACCATCGAGCTCTATGACACCGACGGAGCTGTCGGTGCAGCCAAAGGCGCCGGCATCGGCGCCGGCATCTACGCCGACAACAACGAGGCCTTCGCCTCACTGCGCAAGATTGAGGAAATCGCGCCGGCGGCCGACCGCACGCCTTATCTCGAGGCATACGCACGCTGGAAGCAGTATCTCGCCAACGAAATGGCTTAACAATCAGACTCAAACACCAATATCAATCATAACCCTTTAAATCAAATATAAACTATGGCAACAAAAGAGTACTTCCCTAATATCGGGAAAATCAAATTCGAAGGTCCCAAAAGCTACAATCCCCTTGCATACCGCTACTATGACGCCGAGCGCGTAGTTCTCGGCAAACCCATGAAAGAATGGCTCAAATTCGCGATGGCATGGTGGCATACACTTTGCGCCGAGGGCGGCGACCAGTTCGGCGGCGGCACAAAGAAATTCCCATGGAACGAGGGCTCGGACGTTATGACCGTTGCAAAACAGAAAGCTGACGCCGGTTTCGAAATCATGCAGAAATTAGGCATCGAATACTTCTGCTTCCACGACACAGACCTCATCGGCGACCTCGACGACATTGACGCTTACGAGGCACGCATGAAAGAAATCACCGCTTACCTCAAAGAGAAAATGGCCGCTACCGGCATCAAAAACCTTTGGGGTACAGCCAACGTGTTCGGCAACGCCCGCTATATGAACGGCGCCGCCACAAACCCCGACTTCGACGTTGTGGCCCGCGCAGCCGTGCAGATTAAAAACGCCATGGACGCCACTATTGCCCTCGGCGGCACAAACTATGTGTTCTGGGGCGGTCGCGAAGGCTACATGAGCCTCCTCAACACCGACCAGAAACGCGAGAAAGAGCACTTGGCAACAATGCTCACCATCGCCCGCGACTATGCCCGCGCCAACGGTTTCAAAGGCACATTCCTCATCGAGCCCAAGCCCATGGAGCCCTCAAAACACCAGTATGACGTCGACACCGAGACCGTAATCGGCTTCCTCAAAGCTCACGGTCTTGACAAAGACTTCAAAGTCAACATCGAGGTCAACCACGCCACTCTCGCCGGCCACACATTCGAGCACGAGCTCGCTGTAGCTGTCGACAACGGCATGCTCGGCTCTATCGACGCCAACCGCGGTGACTACCAGAACGGCTGGGACACCGACCAGTTCCCCATCGACAACTATGAACTGACTCAGGCCATGATGCAGATCATCCGCAACGGCGGCCTGGGCAACGGCGGTACGAACTTCGACGCCAAGACCCGCCGTAATTCTACGGACTTGGAGGATATCTTCATCGCTCATATCGGTGGTATGGACGCTTTCGCCCGTGCCTTGATGATCGCCGCCGATATCCTTGAGAACTCAGACTACCGCAAGATGCGTGCCGAGCGTTACGCTAGTTTCGATGCCGGCGAGGGCAAGGCATTCGAGGATGGCAAGCTTACGCTGGAAGATCTTCGTACGATCGCTTTGCGTGACGGCGAGCCGAAACAGATCAGCGGTAAGCAGGAATTATACGAGATGATTGTAAATCTGCATATCTAAATAATTGAAAATCGAGAATTGGGAATTGAAAATTATCGTGCGTAAGCCCTAGTTTTCAGCTCTCAATTCTCAGTTTTTAATTAATAAATCTATTCCATGAAAAGTAACAACACTTATATTTTCGCTCTTACCTTGGTCGCTACCTTGGGAGGTCTGCTG